>Ga0209100_1000315_pt1 | contig 46533 bp, 45 predicted proteins | sample lystaG_FD_185480 | JGI IMG/M metagenome (GOLD analysis project Ga0209100, IMG submission 185480) | Glacier valley bacterial and archeal communities from Borup Fiord, Nunavut, Canada, to study Microbial Dark Matter (Phase II) -... | ecosystem: Environmental > Aquatic > Freshwater > Ice > Glacier ... | reverse complement strand
GTTTGGTGGTGACGTCGGAAGACGTGGTGATGGTCGCCTCGACCGAGGCGCGGGTGGTGCCGGTGCGGGTGCAGGCACCGGCGGATGTGGCGGCACCGGGTTCGCATGCGATGCAGTTTCAGATTGACGCGCTGGACTCGGCGGGTCACTTGACGGAAAAATCGGTTTTTTTGGTTCCTAGATAAGGATGGGCTATGCCACAAACTGCTGCTGAAACAACCCTTTATGACACGCTGGGCGGCGAGGCCGGCGTGCAGCGCCTGGTGCAGCGCTTTTATGCGTTGATGGATGAGCTGCCCGAGGCCTACACCGTGCGTCAAATGCACCCGGAGAGCCTCAACGGCAGTGCCCAGAGTCTGTTCGAGTTCCTGTCGGGCTGGTTTGGCGGGCCGTCCCTGTACATCGAAAAAAAGGGGCATCCGCGATTGCGCATGCGCCACGCCCCCTACGCGGTTGGTTCGGTGGTGCGCGACGAATGGATGTTGTGCATGACACAGGCGCTGACCGAGCAGGTGGCGGACGAGGCCTTGCGCGGCCGCCTGATTGACACCTTTGCCCAAATGGCCAACCACATGATCAATACAGAGAGCCTGGCGCACTAGGGCCAGCGCACGTGATCCTACCCATGCTGCTGCTCAACGCTGCCCTGCTGACGACGGCGCTGCTGGCCTTGCGCAGCGGCGCGCACGCCCTCATCCTGCGTGGCTTGCGGGCGCCACGGCTGGCACACCTGACTACGCCCGCGGCACTGGGGCTGGCAGCGCGGCAGGTGGACCTGCCGACCACCGGCGGCAAGACGCTGTTTGCCTGGTTCGTGCCAGCGCCGGATGGGGCGCAGGCCCCGGCGGTGGTGGTCATGCACGGCTGGGGCGCCAACGCCAGTCTGATGTTGCCCGCCGTCGCGCCACTGCAGGCGGCAGGCTTTGCCGTGCTGCTGCTCGACGCCCGCTGCCATGGCGCCAGCGACGATGAACCGTTTACCTCCTTGCCACGCTTCGCCGAGGATATTGAGACCGGGCTCGACTGGCTGCGACAGCAGCCGGGCGTGGCCCGCTCGCGCCTCGCCGTCATTGGTCATTCCGTCGGTGCCGGCGCCGCCCTGTTGTGCGCAACCCGACGCCAGGATCTTCGTGCCGTGGTGAGCCTCAGTGCCTTTGCGCATCCGCGCGAAGTCATGCGCCGGTTGCTGGCCGCGCACCACATCCCGTACCCGGTGCTGGGCTGGTATGTGCTGCGCCGCGTGCAGCGCGTCATCGGCGCCCGCTTCGACGATATCGCCCCCCTGGCCAGCATGGCCCGGGCGCGCTGCCCGGTACTGCTGGTGCACGGTACGAACGACCCCATGGTGCCGTTTGACGACGCCCGCCGTCTGCAGGCCGCCGGTCTGCCCGGTACGGTGTCGTGCCTCGCGGTGCCGGGCGGCCACGACCCCAGCGACGCCCTTGAGGAATACCTGCCGCAACTGGTTGCATTTCTGCAGCAGTCCTTCGCGGCAGCCCCGAGCCATTACCATACGGCTCTATATCAGCCACCTCTTAACTAATTAAACACTTTGATGAAAACCGCACTCGATCTCGTCATGGCCGCCAAGGCCCGTATTCAGGAAGTCACGCTGGAGGAGGCTGAGCAAGCCATTCGTGAGGCCGATGTGTTGCTCGACGTGCGCGAGGCCGACGAGTACGGCGCGGGCCACCTGCCCGGCGCCATTCATGCCTCACGTGGCATGCTGGAATTCAAGCTCAGCAACGCCCCGGAACTCAGCTCGCGCGACCTCAAGATCGTGTTGTACTGCAAGACCAGCGGCCGCGCCGCACTGGCGGCCTGCGCGCTGCATGAGATGGGCTATCTGCAGGTCCAGTCCATCAGCGGCGGGTTTGACGCCTGGTCGGGTGCCGGCAAACCGGTCGTGAAACCCAGCGTGCCGACCTTCGGCTAACACGAGCCGCCCGCCGAACCACCCCATGCAAGAACCCACCATCCAATCCTTCTTTGATCTCGACACGGCCACCGTCACACACATCGTGTCCGACCCGGTGACGCGCCGTGCGGCCATCATCGACAGTGTGCTGGACTACGATCCGAAGTCGGGCCGTACCTCACACGCCAGCGCTGACAAAGTCATCGAGCATGTCCGGCAAGCGGGGCTGACGGTGGCATGGCTGCTGGAGACGCACGCCCACGCCGATCACTTGTCGGCCGCGCCTTATCTCAAGGCGCAACTGGGTGGACAAATGGGTATCGGGCGGCATATTTGCGACGTCCAGGCGGTATTCAAGAAGCTCTTCAATGCCCCGGACATGAACACCGAAGGCGCTGAGTTTGATCACCTGTTTGAGGACGGTGAGTTGTTCCAAATCGGGGCCCTCGACGTCCGCGTCATGCACACGCCGGGCCACACCCCGGCCTGTCTGACCTACGTGGTGGGCCAGCATGCGTTCATCGGCGACACGCTGTTCATGCCCGACTACGGCTCGGCACGCTGCGACTTTCCCGGCGGCGACGCCGCCACCCTGTACCGCTCAATCCACAAGGTGTTGGCCCTCGCGCCCGAGACACAACTCCATCTGTGCCACGACTATCCCCCGGCGGGACGAGCGCCGGCATGGGTCACCACCGTGCGGCAGGAGCGCGAAAAAAACATCCATGTGCATGACGGCATCACCGAAGCCGAGTTTGTCAGCATGCGCACGGCGCGCGACAAAACCCTGGCGATGCCGCGGCTGCTGCTGCCTGCCGTGCAGGTCAATGTGCGGGCGGGCCAACTGCCACCGCCGGAAGACAACGGCGTGCGCTACCTCAAGATTCCAATCAACGTCCTCTAAGAGCGCCCACCGATGGAACCCATGACCCTGGCGATTGCACTCGGCGCCATCATTGGCGCCATGCTGGCCCTGACCGGCGCCGGCGGCGGCGTGCTGGCGATCCCGCTGCTGGTGTTTGGCCTGCACCTGCCGGTGCAACAAGCGGCGCCGGTGGGGCTGGTGGCGGTCGGCCTGGCCGCCGCTTTAGGGGCGACGCTGGGGCTGCGCCAGCGCATCGTGCGCTACCGGGCCGCCGGTTTGATCGGGGTGGCCGGCATGCTGGTGGCGCCGTTGGGCGTCTTCATGGCACAGCGGCTGCCGAACCGGCCGTTGCTGGCCGCCTTCGCCCTGGTGCTGATTTACACCGCGTGGCGCATGCTCAAACGCCCGCCGCTGAGCCGACAAAGCCCGGTGGCCGTGCCCTGCCATGTGAGCCATGCGGATCAACGCCTGACCTGGACGCTGCCGTGCGCCCGCGCGCTGGCAGGCACCGGCCTGATCTCGGGACTGCTCAGCGGCTTGCTCGGCGTCGGTGGCGGTTTTGTCATCGTCCCGGCGCTGACGCGGTACACCGATCTGGACATGCGCAGTGTTCAGGTGACGTCGCTGGCGGTGATTGCCCTGGTTTCCCTGAGCGGGGTTTCCGCTGCGGCCTGGCACGGCTCGCTGCCCTGGGCGGTGGCGCTGCCGTTCGCCTTGGGCGCCGTGTTGGCCTTGCTGCTGGGACGCCAGCTGGCCGGCAAGCTCAACGCCGCCCGTCTGCAACAGGCGTTTGCCTGGTTCAGCTTGGGGGTGGCGGCATTGATGCTGGCCAGAGCGGCCGGCTGGGTCGTGTCCTGATTACTTGGATCAGCCCCAACGGGCCGCGCAACAAAGGCGCTCCACATTTTTAACCCTGAAAGAATCCATGAAAGCTTTTCAAGACTACTACCCCGAAAATCTGGCGCATTGTTACGGCTGCGGCCGGCTGAACGCGCACGGCCACCAGATCAAGACTTTTTGGGATGGCGAGGAGACCGTCACGCGCTTCACGCCGCTGCCTCAGCACACGGCCGTGCCCGGCTTTACCTACGGTGGTTTGATTGCTTCCTTGATCGACTGCCACAGCACCGGCACGGCCGCGGCCGCCATGTACCGCGCCGAGGGCCGCGACATGGACACGCTGCCGGCGTTTCGCTTCGTCACCGGTTCGTTGCACGTGGACTACCTGAAACCGACCCCCATCGCGAGCACGCTTGAAATTCGGGGCCGGGTGAAGGAGATCAAGGGCCGCAAGGTGATCGTGGAAGCCACGGTGCTGGTCGACGGTGTCGCCACCGCGCGCGGCGAGGTGGTGGCGGTGCAGATGCCGGAGAACTTCGGCGCGTAAGACGCTTAAAGCGCGTCTGCCTCGACCTGCACCAGGCAATCGTAAAACGTGGGGCCACGGCCCAGGTCGGTCAGTTTTTGGCTGGTGACCTGGTTTACGTTGGTGCCATCCAGGCCGAGCTTGCGCCACCAGACGCCCAGCCCGTTGACCACGCCGGGGCGGGCGCGTTTGGAAATGGCCACCTTGCAGCGATAGACGCCGCGCTGGTTGAAGACGCGCACTCTGTCGCCACTTTGCAGGCCGCGCGCAGTGGCGTCCAGCGCGTGCATTTCCAGCAGAGGCTCGCCTTCAATGTCGCGCAAGCTCTTGACGTTGACGAAGCTGGAGTTCAGGAAATTGCGCGCCGGCGGCGAGATCATGGCCAGCGGATAGAGCGCGGATGAATTGAACGCTTCATGGTTCGGCACATGGTCGGGCAAGCCGTCCAGCCCCTGCGCCGCCAACCGCGCGCTGAAGAACTCGCATTTGCCGGAGGGCGTCGGAAAATTACCGTGGGCAAACGGTGCCGGCGCGGTGTCCAGAGTGGCAAAACCCTTGTCCAGCAACTCATCAAAATCCACCGCCTCGCCATAAGCCATACGGCACAGCGCCTGATCGTCATCGGCAAAACCGGGCTCGGTGAAGCCCATGTGGGCGGCCAGCTCCCGGAAAATTTGCGTGTTGGGTTTGGCCTCACCCAGCGGCGTTATCGCCGGACGGTTCAGCAAGGCATCGGTATGGCCGTAACTCGAATGCACATCCCAATGCTCCAGCTGCGTGGTGGCTGGCAGCAGGTAGTCAGCGTAGTCGGCGGTATCGGTCTGAAAATGCTCCAGCACCACGGTAAAGAGGTCTTCGCGCGCGAAGCCTTGCACCACCTGGGCCGAGTCCGGGGCAATCGCCACCGGGTTGCTGTTGTAGACGATCAGCGCCTCGATGGCCGGGCCGAACGCCGCGCTGGCCGGGCGCAGCAGGTCGTCGCCAATCGTGCTCATGTTGATCGTGCGCGGCGTTTGGCCGGCCAGCAGATCGGGCCGTTGCAGCGCAGCTTTGTTTACCGGAAATTGGCCTGAACTGGAAAGCAGAACCCCGCCAGCCCGCTGGCGCCAGGCGCCGATCAGCGCCGGCAAGGAGGCAATCAGGCGCACCGCGTTGCCGCCGCCATGCACGCGCTGCAAGCCGTAGTTCATGCGGATCGCCGCCGGCGCGCGGCTGGCCGCACAGGCGCCGTAGTCCTGGGCCAGGGCCCGGATCTGTTCCGGCAGCAGGCCGCACACCAAGGCGGCGCGTTCGGGCGACCATTGGAGAGCCCTGCTGCGCAGCCCCTCCCAGCCCAGCGTGTACTGCGCCAGGTAGTCGTGGTCGAGCCAGTCGTGGGTGATGAGCTCAAACATCAGCGCCAGCGCCAGGGCACCGTCGGTGCCGGGCAGCAAGGCCAGGTGTTCGTGGCATTTGTCAGCGGTTTCGCTCAAACGCGGGTCGATGCAGACCAGTTTGGCGCCATTGCGCTTGGCCACCTGGGCATAGCGCCAGAAGTGCAGGTTGCTGGTAATCGAGTTGCTGCCCCAGATCAGGATCAGTTTGGCTTCGGCAAAAAACTCCACCCGCATGCCGACCTTGCCGCCCAAGGTCTGGGTCAAGCCCTCGCCCCCGGCGGTCGAGCAGATGGTGCGGTCCAGCAAGGAGGCGCCCAACTGGTGAAAGAAACGGGCCGACATACTGTCGCCTTGCACCAGCCCCATGGTGCCGGCGTAGCTGTAGGGCAGGATGGCTTGCGCCGCGTCCGGCCCGCGGCTGGCAATGGTTTTCAGACGGGTGGCGATGTCGTGCAGCGCGACCTCCCAACTCACGCGCTCGAACTGGCCCGCGCCCTTGGGGCCGACGCGTTTGAGCGGATGCAGCAGACGCTCCGGGTGGTAGCTGCGCTCGGTATAACGCGACACCTTGGTGCACAAGGCGCCATCGGTGTGCGGATGGACCGGGTTGCCCTGCACCTTGATGGCGATGCCGCCCACCACCGTGGTCAGCATGGAACAGGTGTCCGGACAGTCGTGCGGGCAGGCGCCCAAGACCTGGGTGATCGTGGAGTCAGACGGTGAGGCAGATGTTTTGTTCATGGGCAGTAGGGTGGCTGTTCCCGTATTTTGGTGCATCCCGGACGTCACAAGGTGAATACCCCTTCTTGCAGCCGACCACACGATTGTTCAATGGACGCTTGAAGGTTCCAGACCCCTGCGGCGGCAGAGGGGCAAGCCGCCAAGTGCCTGTTGCGACATAGACATCGACATGAAGTTGGCGTAGATTGGCGCCCACGTTACTTAACCCCCGAGGAGACTGTCATGACCCCTTTTCGATTCATTCCCCTTGCCTTTGCTGTCACTGCCGCCAGCGCCTTGGTCGCCTGCAACACCGCGCCGCCAAGGCCGATGGGCGCTGCTCCGGCCAGTTGCATGGCCGCACCCGACCGCATGGACAGAATGGATGCGCAGATGAAGACCATGCGCGACATGCACGAAAAAATGATGAACGCCAAGACCCCGCAAGAACGCAGCAAGCTGATGGCCGAACGCAAGAAAACCATGCAGGACGGCATGGACATGATGGGAGGCATGTCCATGCCTTGCATGGGCGATATGAAAGACATGAAAGAAATGAAGGACATGCCGGGCATGACCGGTGACATGGGGGCACGCCAGCAGATGATGGAGAAGCGCATGGAGATGATGCAGACCATGATGAAAATGATGATGGACCAGATGCCTGCCGAGCCGGCCAAATAAGGCGGGGCTCACGAGACACAGTGAAAACAAACGACCGACTCCTCCATGACGTGGTGCCGGCGTCAGACCCTCCCTTAACCATCCTGAAAGGAACTACCCATGAACCCCAACGCCCCAACTCCCCACCAGCCCGAGGCCGGCGCGCAGCGCGGGTCCCCGTCCTATGGCTTTCACGCCCAGCTCGGCAAAACCGACTTCGCAGCGTCTGTCGAGCGGGTGAGTGCCGCACTGAAGACGGAAGGCTTCGGCATTTTGACCGAGATCGACGTGCAGGCCACCATGAAAAACAAGTTGGGCCTCGATGTTCCGGCGCACCGCATCCTGGGTGCCTGCAACCCCCCGCTGGCGCATCGCGCGCTGACGGCCGAGCCCGACATCGGCCTGCTGCTGCCGTGCAATGTGGCCGTGCGCCAGGATGCCGACGGCCAGGTGACGGTCGGCTTCATCGACCCGATCGCGATGCTGCAAATGACCGACAACCCGGAGGTGGCCAAGGTGGCTCAGGAAGCGCGTGAGCGGCTGCAGCGGGTGTGCGCCGCGCTGACCTGACCGGCTGGCTGCTGTCGCCCGTGATTGCGGTGGCGCTTGGCTTTAGACTCTGAAGTCAGGAGCAGCTATGAAACTTATTGATTCCATCGTGGCCCAGGCCGCCGGTATCGCCGCCCTGCGGCGCGACATCCACGCCCACCCCGAGTTGTGTTTTGCCGAAGTCCGCACCGCCGAGGTGGTGGCACAAAAGCTGACCGAATGGGGCATTCCCGTGCACCGCGGGCTGGGCACGACCGGCGTGGTGGGCATTGTCAAAAATGGCACGTCGAATCGCGCCATCGGCTTGCGCGCCGACATGGATGCGCTGCCGATGCAGGAGGTCAACACCTTCAGCCATGCCAGCCAGCACCCCGGCAAGATGCACGCCTGCGGCCATGACGGCCACACCGCCATGCTGCTGGCGGCGGCCCAGCATTTGGCCACCCATCGCGATTTTGATGGCACGGTGTACCTGATCTTTCAGCCGGCCGAAGAAGGCGGCGGTGGCGCCCGCGAGATGATCCGTGACGGTTTGTTTGAGCAGTTCCCGATGGACGCGGTGTTTGGCATGCACAACTGGCCCGGTTCGGCACTGGGCAAATTTGCCGCCAGCCCGGGGCCGGTGATGGCCTCCAGCAACGAATTCAAAATCACCATTCACGGCAAAGGCGGCCATGCGGCCTTGCCGCATAACGCGATCGACCCGGTGCCGGTGGCGTGCCAGCTGGTGCATGCCTTTCAAACCATCATCAGCCGCAACAAAAAACCGATTGATGCCGGCGTCATTTCCGTCACCATGATCCACGCCGGGGTCGCGACCAACGTGATCCCCGACCATTGTGAGTTGCAGGGCACGGTGCGCACCTTCAGCCTGGAGGTGCTGGACCTGATCGAGCAGCGCATGCGCCAGATCGTCGAACACACCTGTGCCGCCTTCGACATGACCGGCGAGTTTGAGTTTGCGCGCAACTACCCGCCGACCATCAACAGCGCCAAAGAGGCCGAGTTTGCGCGCCAGGTGATGGCCAGCATCGTCGGTGCCGACAACGTGCAGGTGCAGGAACCGACCATGGGGGCGGAAGACTTCTCCTTCATGTTGATGGCCAAACCGGGCTGCTACAGCTTCATCGCAAATGGCGACGGCGCCCACCGCGACCTGGGCCACGGCGGCGGCCCCTGCATGTTGCACAACGCCAGTTATGACTTCAACGATGCACTGATTCCGCTGGGCGCCACCTACTGGGTGCGGCTGGCAGAGGCGTGGTTGAAGGCCGAGGCGTAATGTTAAATTATTTGCTATTAAATAAATAGCTATTTATGCATAGCCCACAAGGGCTAGCGCCTATTTAGTCACTGAGTCCTGATGTCACAACCGTCTTCCCGCGCCAGTTTGCTGGCGGGCGCCCGCGATACCGTGCCGATGCTGGTGGGCGCCGCACCCTTTGGCATGATTTTTGGGGCGCTGGTCGGCACCACCCAACTGGCGCCGTGGCAGGGCCAAATGATGTCGCTCAGCGTCTTTGCCGGCTCCAGCCAGTTCATCGCCATCGGGCTGCTGGCCGGGCAGGCCGGACTGGGGGTGATCTGGTTGGCTACCTTGATCGTCAACCTGCGCCACATGCTGTACGCGGCCTCGCTGCTGCCGCATGTGCGCCACTTGCCGCCCCGCTGGCGCTGGCTGCTGGGCTTTCTGCTGACCGATGAAACCTTTGCCGTGGTGGACAGCTACTACCGCCAGCACCCGCACGCGCCGCAGGGCCACTGGTATTTTCTCGGCTCCGGTCTGGCGATGTACCTCAACTGGCAGTGCTGGACCCTGGTCGGGCTGGTGTTCGGGGCGGCATTCCCGCAACTGCAAACGCTCGGGCTGGACTTTGCCATGGTCGTGACCTTCATCGCCATCGTGGTGCCGCAGCTGACGCGGCTGCCCAATTTCGCCGCCGCCGTGGCCGCCGGCAGCTTTGCCTATCTGCTGAAAGATTGGCCCTACAAGCTGGGTTTGCTGATAGCGATCAGCATCGGGGTCGGGCTTGGCGTGCTGCTGACCCGGCTGCACAACCGGGCAAAAACAAAACGGGGTCTGGCATGAGCGCCACCGTGACGATCCTCGGCATGGCCGTGATCACCGTCTTCATCAAAGCCATCATCTTCATCCTGGGCGACCGCGTGGTGTTTTCGCCGATGATCAGGCAGGCGCTGAGTTTCGTGCCGGTCACCGTGCTGACGGCGATCATTGTGCCGATGGTGCTGGCGCCGCAGGGCCAAGGCCTGGAGCTGAACTGGCACAACCCGCAACTGGTCGCCGCCATTGCCGCCGTGATCGTGTGCGCCGCGACGCGGCAGCAACTGCTCACCATCATGGCCGGGCTGGCGGTCTTTTTCGGCTGGCAGTTTTGGCTGGGGTGAGCGAGCCCACGGGTACGCAATAGTTGGAGCCTACACTTCGGGGCCGCAGCGGCATGCTGCCCAACCGCTGCACCACCTGACCTGATGAATCCACAAGCTATCTCCCCCTTTGGCGACCGCCGTTACCACGCCTGGAATGAACATGTCAAAGCCCGCTACGGCGGTCGGGTCCAAAAAGTCTCGATCGCCGCCGGCTTCACCTGCCCGAACCGCGACGGCCTGCTCGGCACGGGCGGCTGCACCTTCTGCAACAACGCCAGTTTCACGCCCGGCTACCTGGATAAGCGCCAGTCCATTACCGAACAGATCGACGCCGGGCTGCTTTTTTTGCAGCGGCGCTATCCCGGTACGCAGCGCTACATCGCTTATTTCCAGAGCTACAGCAACACCTACGGCGAGTTTGAGCGGCTGCGTGCCTGCTATGCCGAGGCGCTGGCCCATCCGCAGATCAGCGGGCTGGCGATCGGCACCCGCCCTGACTGTCTGCCAGAGGAAGTACTGACTTACCTTGCAGAGCTGGCCCGCGAACACATCATTGAACTGGAGATCGGGGTGGAATCCTGCAACGATGCAGCACTGGCACGGGTCAATCGCGGCCACGACTTTGCCGCCAGCGTTGATGCCATCCAGCGGGCCGCCGCGCACGGCCTGGAAGTCACCGCCCATATGATGCTCGGCTTGCCGGGCGAGTCGTACGCGAGCATGCTCGACGGCGCCCGCCAGCTCTCGGCCCTGCCGATCCAGGCGATCAAGCTGCATCAACTGCAACTGGTCCGCGGCACCGCGCTGGCCCGCGAATGGCAGCGCGATCCCGCCGCCGTGCCGCTGCTCGACGAAACCGCCTGCCTGGGCCTGTTGGCCGATTTCATCGAGCGCCTTTCACCCCGCGTCTTGCTCCAACGCCTGGGCAGCGAAGTGCCGCCGAGCATGAAGCTGGCCCCAGAGTGGAACCTGCGTCTGTCTGAACTCGCCCCCCGCGTCTCCGCCGAACTGGCCCGTCGTGGCAGCTGGCAGGGCAGTCGATTCTTCCCGGAATCCTCACGACAAAATCTGAACCAAAAATGAAACAAACAACCATTTTCTGGCCGATGTTGGCACTGATCGCCTGGACATTTTTAGTCTTGGTGCAAGTTCCGATTCGGCGCTTCACCGCCTATTTCGCCGGACGCGTCAGCTTCGGAGATTTTAAATATGGCGAATCAAGCGGCGTGCCGGTGGATGTCGGGTTGCCCAATCGGGTTTTCATGAATCTGGTGGAAGTGCCCATGCTCTTCTACACGCTCTCCATCCTGTTTTTCGTCACCAACAATGTTGACGCCGTGGTGGTGAACCTGGCGTGGTTGTACTTCTCGCTGCGCATCGCCCACAGTCTGATCTATTTCACCTATAACCACGTCTTTCACCGATTTGCTATTTTTGCAATCAGCAATTTTGTGGTGCTTGCGTTGCTCATCTATTTAGCTGCGGCGCTCATCCGGTGACCCGCGCCTTGATCCATTGCCATGCGTTTTTAACCTTGCGGGGTTGCCGCCGGTTTAGCCAATAAAACGACGCGCTTCCATCTCCAGCAGGCCGTCAAAAATCAGGTTGTCCACCAACTCGAACTGGACCGACATGCTGGGCGCCATCTTCCAGCCGGCGCCGCCGGTCATGACGCATTTGGGCTCGGCCCCGCAGTGGCTCCGCACATGCTGCACCATGCGTTCCACCGCGCCGGCAATGGCATAGGTGCCGCCGCTGGTGAGGGCGTCGCTGGTGTTGGTCGGGAATTCGCACACATCTCCGGTCGGCACATGCAGCCCGGCGGTGCCGGACTCCAGGGCGCGCAGCATGATGCCGTGGCCGGGCAGAATCAGGCCGCCCAAAAATTTGCCGCCGGCATCAATCGCTTCCACCGTGACGGCGGTGCCGACCATGACGACCACCATCGGTCGCGCCGGGCCCTGCGCCAGCGAGCGGTGCCAGGCGCCGATCATCGCCACCCAGCGGTCGGCGCCCAGGCGCGACGGCACGTCGTAGCCATTGGTCAGGCCGGCTTCGGCCGCCCGGGACACCACCCAGCGCGGTTCCACCGCCCAAATTTCCATTTGCTCCTGGACCCGGCGCTTGAGGGCGTCGCCGGCCACGATGCAGCCCAGCATGCGGTCGGGCGGGGTCAGGGCGGCCCAGGCACCGTCGGCCAGCTTGTCAATATTCTCCAGAAACTCGGCCCCTTGCGCCAGCAGGGGCGCTTGGCGGTGGGGGGTTTGGTACAGCGCCCACTTCAGGCGGGTGTTGCCAACGTCAATTGCCAGGAAAGTCATGGGCGTGATTATCCTCAAACCGGAGACGGCCTGAGTCGCCGTGTTTTCAGGCGCCGTCCACGACCCTAAACTCGGCAGTTCAACCGAGCGCCCACTTATGTCCATCGTCGAACTCTCCGCCCACGCCCTGTCGCGCGCTATCCATAGCGGCCAGGTTTCTTGTCGCGAGGTGATGCAGGCCTATTTACACCGGATCGAGGCGGTCAACCCGCGGCACCTGGCGATCGTCAGCTTGCAGAGCGGCGATCTGTTGCTGTGCCAGGCCGACGAGCGGGACGCGCAACTGGCGCGCGGGGCGTCGATGGGCTGGATGCATGGCATGCCGCAGGCCATCAAGGACCTGGCCAACGCGGCGGGGATTCCCACCACGCTGGGTTCGCCCCTGATGCGCCACTTTGTGCCCCAGGAGGATGGTTTGATGGTGCAGCGCATGAAAGCGGCCGGCTGCATTGTGGTCGGCAAGACCAATACGCCCGAGTTCGGCCTGGGCTCGCATACCTTCAACGACGTGTTTGGCACCACCCGCAATGCCTATGACGCCACGCGCTCGGCGGGCGGCAGCAGTGGCGGCGCCGCGGTGGCACTGGCCCTGCGCCTGTTGCCGGTGGCGGATGGCTCGGATTTCATGGGCAGCCTGCGCAACCCGGCGGGCTGGAACAACGTCTTTGGCATGCGCCCGAGCCAGGGCCGGGTCCCGATGTGGCCGCTGCAGGATGCCTGGGTCAACCAGCTGGGCACCGAAGGGCCGATGGGGCGCACTGTGCAGGATGTGGCCCAGCTGCTCGCGGTGCAGGCCGGTTTTGACCCACGCGCTCCTCTTTCAATAGCTGACAACGTAGATTTCACGGGGTCTTTGGCCGAATTTGACTGTAAAAAAAGCCGGATTGGCTGGCTCGGTGATCTGTCGGGCTATCTCGCCATGGAGCCCGGCATTCTGGACGTGTGCGAGCAGGGGTTGCGGCGGCTGGAGTCCCTCGGTTGTGCGGTGGCCCCGCTGCCGCTGGGCATGCCACCCGAGCCGATCTGGCAGACCTGGCTGGTCTGGCGCAAAGCCCTGGTGGCGGCGCGCATTGCCCCGTTTTTGTTGAACCCGAAGAACCGTGCGCAGATCAAGCCCGAGGCGTTGTGGGAGTATGAGCAGGCGCGCAACCTGAGCGGCACCGAATTCCTGCGCGCCAGCGTGCAACGCACGTCTTTTTACCAGCACATGCTCTCGCTGTTCGAGACGCATGACTTTTTGGCGCTGCCGGTGGCACAGGTCTGGCCCTTTGAGGCCGAGCAGCGCTGGCCCCGCCACATCAACGGCGTCGAGATGGACACCTACCACCGCTGGATGGAGGTGGTGATTTACGCCACCTTGGCCGGCTTGCCGTGCATCAGCGTGCCGGTGGGTTTTGATGCCCGCGGCCTGCCGATGGGTCTGCAACTGATCGGCCGGCCGCATGGCGATTGGGCGCTGCTGCAACTGGCCTACGCCTACGAACAAGCCGCGCAAGACGTGCTGACGCGCCAGCCACCCGCCGTTTGAACGGCAGTACGGCCTTGCCGTGCCACGACTGTCGGAGGGACGTATCAGCCCTGGCGCCAGGGCAGGCCGTGAAAGCGCCAGCCGCCTTTGCGGCCGCGCTGCGCCTGCTCATCCGGGTCGCCTTCAAAGCCTTCAAGAATGTTGTAGGCCTCCAGCCCCAGTTCGGTGGCGCGTTGGGCGGCGGCAATGGAACGCACGCCGCTGCGGCACAACAGCACCACTTTTTTGCCGGCCGGCACCGCGGCCTTGAGGCCTTCGTCAAAAGTGGCATTCATGGCCATGCCCGGCCACTGCTTCCAGGCCAGCGGCACGGCGCCCGGCACAAAACCAACCCAGGCCCGTTCGGCGTCGCTGCGCACGTCCACCAGCACCGCCTCGCCCGCCTGCCACCATTGGCAGGCCAGTTGCGGCGACACATCGCCGGCGTAACCCGACGCGGGACGCGCATTCAGCAGCGCTTCACCGCCGGCGTCATGGCGCAAGCCGGAGCTGAGGTTGGCGGGCACCGCTTCGTCCAGCCGTTTCGGTTTCGGCAGATTCAGTGCCGCCATGGTGGCCTTGAACTCGGCCAGCGTCTTGCCTGCCACCCGGGCGTTGCCGGCCTTCTCGGCGCCGATGGTGGAGTGGCTGCGGCCCTGGTAGTCATGCCCCGGCCAGACCGTGGTGGCCGCCGGCAGAGCAAACAAAACCTGGGTCAGGCTGTGGAACAAGGCCTCGGCACTGCCGGACTGAAAGTCGGTGCGGCCACAGCCGTTGATCAGCAGGGTGTCGCCGGTAAAGACATGATCGCGCCACAGATAGCTCATGCTGCCCGCCGTGTGGCCGGGCGTGTGCAGCGCCTTGAGCTGCTCGTCGCCAAAAGAAAGGATGTCGCCATCTTTGAGTTGCATCGCTGCGGTGCTGATGCCACAGCCGTCGGGCGCTGCGGTTTTGGCCCCCGCGAGTTCGGCCAGCTGGCCGGCGCTGGTGATGTGGTCGGCGTGGGCGTGGGTTTCCACCGTCCAGCGCAGCTTGAGGCCATATTGGCGCAGCGTCGCCAGATCACGCTCCAGCTGCACGTCCACCGGGTCGATGATGAGGGCCTCGCGGCTGATCTCGTCAAACAAGACGTAGGTGTAGGTGCTGGAGGCCGGGTCAAAAAGTTGGATAGGTTTCATGGTGCGCACAAAGGGAAAAAGGAGAGGCGGTAGGGTCGAAACAGTCACAACACTCTAAAGGATTCGGGCCAGGAGTGGTTTACCGACGGCGGTTGGCCCGGCATTGATTGAAAAAAATTAAAAGCTCTTGTGATTTAAAAGCGGTTTTCGTCGTGGTTTTCACCTAGGAGTTCGCGACATGATCTCCGGATAATAAGTAAGTCGACGGTCGTTAACCGTTCCTTTCACAACACCACTAGTTGGAGACTTGCATGAAATTTGTTCGTAACATCGCTTTCAGTTCCGTCGCCCTGGCCATCGCCTCCATGAGCTTTGCGGCTGACAACATCAAAATCGGTTTGCAAGGTCCGCTGACGGGCGGCTCCAGCCCAATGGGTGTGTCGATGCGTGACGGCGCCAAGCTGGCCGTGACCGAGATCAACGCCAAGGGTGGTTTGTTGGGCCGCAAGATCGAAATGATCGAACGCGACGACGAAGCCAAAAACGAACGCGGCGTGCAGATTGCGCAAGAGCTGATCAACAAGGAAAAAGTCGTGGCCACCGTCGGCTACATCAATTCCGGCGTGTCACTGGCCTCGCAGCGCTTTTACCAGGAAGCCAAAATCCCGGTGATGAACAACGTGGCCACCGCGACCACCATCACCAAGCAGTTCGCCGACCAGCCCGAGAACTACGTGTTCCGTAATTCGGCCAATGACACCATCCAGTCGACCATGATTGTGGAAGAGCTCATTGGACGCAAGAAACTCACCAAGGTGGCCATCCTGGCGGATTCCACCAACTACGGTCAACTGGGTCGTGCCGACCTGGAAAAAGCGCTCAAGGAAAAAGGCATTACCGCCGTGGCCATTGAGAAGTACAACATCAAGGATGTGGACATGACGCCCCAGCTGCTGAAGGCCAAAGAAGCCGGCGCTGAAGTGGTCATCACCTATGGCATTGGCCCGGAACTGGCCCAAATCGCCAACGGCATGATCAAGCTGGGCTGGAAAGTGCCCATGATGGGCTCCTGGACCCTGTCCATGGGCAACTTCATTGACAACGCTGGCAAAAATGCCGACGGTGCCCTGATGCCGCAAACCTTCATCCAGGAACCCAATACACCGAAGCGCAAGAGCTTCATTGAAGCCTACCAAAAGGCTTACAAGGTGGTTCGCATTCCTTCCCCCGTCTCGGCCGCCCAAGGCTACGACTCGATTTATTTGCTGGCCGCCGCCATCAAGCAAGCCGGCACCACCGAAGGCCCCAAAGTGCTGGCGGCACTGGAAGACCTGAAGTCCCCGGTTGAAGGCGTCGTCACCACCTACAACCGTCCATTCACCAAAGCGGACCATGAGGCCATCACCCTCAACATGGCGGTCATCGGCAAAGTGCAAGACGGCAAGGTGATTTACGCTTATGACGAAGACAAGAAAAAGGGTGGCGAAATCCGCACCAAAGCGGCGAAGAAATAAGCGCTGAGCCAGCGCACACAGTTCGCGCAACCTTGATGCTCTCCTGAGAAAAAGCCGGTACTCCCCGGCTTTTTTGGCATTTTGAGGTCTCTCTTGCGCAGGGTTCACCAGTTTTTATTTGAGGTTCGGTATGGAAATTTTTTTACAACTCATCTACAGCGGTATCGCGCTGGGCATGATTTATGGCGTGATCGCGTTTGGCTACCAGCTGACCTTCGCGACATCGGGCACCCTGAATTTTGGTCAGGGCGAGTCGCTGATGCTGGGGGCCTTGGTTGGCCTGTCGTTGGCGGGCACGATTCACGGCGGCCCCTACCTCAATTATTGGGTGATGATTCCGGTGGTCGTGGTCTTTGGCGCAGCCCAAGGCGCGCTGGTGGAGTGGATTGCGATCCGTCCCGCCATCAAGATCAAGAGCGAGTTTGGCTGGATCATGTCCACCATCGCCCTGGCCATCATCTTCAAAAACGTCGCGGAAAACATCTGGGGCAAGGACGACCTGAAGTTTCCGTCGCCGCTGCCTGAAGTGCCGATCAAACTGTTTGGCGCCAATGTGCTGCCGATGGAAATCGTGGTGGTGGTGGGCGCCCTGGCCATGATGGCCATCGTTGAGATCTTCAACCGTAAATCGATTTACGGCAAAGCGGTGGTTGCCACCTCGAATGACCGGGATGCCGCCTCGCTCATGGGCATCAACACCGGCGCAGTGATTACCTTCTCTTTTGCCCTGTCGTCGGTGACGGCGGCGGTGGCCGGTGTGCTGGTCGCGCCGCTGACGCTGACCGGCGCCACCATGGGCTCGGTGCTCGGACTCAAGGCGTTTGCCGTGGCCATCATCGGCGGCCTGACTTCGGGTGTTGGCGTGATTGTGGGCGGCCTGATTCTGGGCATCGCGGAAACCACCACCGGCTATTACATCTCCACCGGCTACAAGGATGTGCCCGGACTGGTGTTGTTGTTGCTGGTATTGGCGATCAAGCCGGCCGGGCTGTTTGGCAAGATGGCCATCAAAAAGGTTTGACGGATACAGGAACCATGAAAATTCAAAGCAAATTCTTTTTTCTCGCCGTGCTGGGCATCGCGGCTCTGGGGTTGTTCCCGGTGCTGGTGCCCAACCCCTACTACATCCACCTGGTCGAGACCATCCTGATCTACGCCATCCTGCTGTTTGGCCTGGACATTGTGGTCGGTTACACCGGCCAGGTGTCCCTGGGCCATGCGGGTCTGTTCGGCGTCGGCTCCTACGCCGCCGGGGCCTTGTTCTTCAAGCTGGGGGTGCCATTTTTACTGGCGGTCCCGGCGGCCATTGGCATTACCGCCGTGTTCGGCGCGGTGCTGGCGCTGCCGGCCTTGCGCGTGACCGGACCCTATCTGGCCATGGTGACGCTGGCGTTTGGCACCATCATCCAGATTCTCATCAACGAGATGACGTTTTTGACCGAAGGCCCAATTGGCCTCAAGGTCACCAAGCCGGTTTTCTTCGGCCACAAGCTGAACGAGGTGGAGTACTACTACCTGGTCGCCGTCTTGATGGTGCTGTCGCTGATTTTGGTGCACCGTCTGCTGAAATCACATCTGGGCCGCGCTTTTGAAGCCTTGCGCGACAGTCCGGTCGCGTGCGACTGCATGGGCGTTTCGGTCTACATGTACAAGGTTTACGCGTTTGTCATCAGTGCCGGTCTGGCAGGCCTGGCCGGTGCGCTGTACACCTATTCCGAAGAATACATTTCGCCCAACACCTACAACTTCGAGTTGACCATCATGTTCCTGCTGGCAGTCATCATGGGGGGACGCAAAACCCGTTCCGGTGCCCTGATCGGTGCCGTGATCGTGGTGATGTTGCCCAGCCTGCTGTCGGACATTGAACTGTTCCGCAAGATCGCCACCGTGCTGGCGGTTGCGGTGGTCGGCATGGCGGCTTACAACTTTGCTAAAAAAGTAAAAACGGTGCGCGAGTTGGCGGTGCCGGTGGTGGCCACGGTGGCAATGGCGGCATTTTCCTTTCAACTGGAAAACATCACCGACTGGCGTCTGACCATTTTTGGTTTGATGACCCTGTTTGTGGTTTATTACCTGCAAGATGGCGTGGTGGGGTTTGTGCGTGATCTGTTCGCGCGCTTTATCAAGCCCACTGCCCACGCCAGCAGCAGCTCAGGCGCCCCGGTGCGCGCCTGGACCGCGCCCCATTCGGAGTCCCTCTCCGGCTCGGGTCCGCTGCTTGAAGCACAGCAGGTCTTGATGCAGTTCGGGGGCCTCAAAGCCCTGAACCAGGTGGACCTGCGCATCATGCCGGGCACGGTGCACGGCCTGATCGGCCCCAACGGCTCCGGCAAGAGCACCATGATGAACGTGCTCACCGGCATCTACCAGCCGACAGCCGGGCAGGTGGTGTTCAACGGACAGCCGGTCACGGGCAACACGCCCGCCAGCATTGCGTTGTCCGGTATCGCCCGCACCTTTCAGAATGTCCAGCTGTTTGGCGAGATGACCGCCACCGACAACGTGCTGGTGGGCTTGCACCACACGTTCCGCAGCAACACGCTGGACGTGATGCTGCGCACGCCCCGCTACCGACGCGAAGATGCGGCCGCGCGCGAGCAGGCCGCCAACTTGCTGGCGTTCGTCGGCTTGACGTCCTTGAGCGAAGAGCAGGCGCGTAATCTGCCGTATGGCAAACAGCGCATGCTGGAGATTGCACGCGCCCTGGGCTTGAATCCCCGCTTGCTGCTGCTGGATGAACCGGCCGCCGGTTTGCCGCCCGCCGACTTGCCGGAACTGATGAAGATGATTCAAAAAATCCGCGACCACGGCATCACGGTGATCCTGATCGAACACCACATGGACGTGGTGATGGGAATTTCAGACACGGTGTCGGTGCTGGATTTCGGCCAAAAAATTGCAGAGGGCAAACCGGCCGACGTGCAAAGCAACCCCGCCGTGATCGAAGCCTATCTGGGCAGCGGCGCAGAAGCGCATTGATAGCGAAGAAGATTCAACATGCTCACCATTGAAAATTTACAAGCCGGCTACGGCAAGGTCGAAGTCCTGCACGGTGTTTCGATCCAGGTGCCCAAAGGCAAAGTGGTCACGCTGATCGGCTCCAACGGCGCCGGTAAAACCACCACCATGCGCGCCATCTCGGGCATGATCAAGCCGGTGTCCGGCAAGATCACGCTGGCGGGGAAGGACATAACCGGTCTGGACTCGCACCAGATCGCCAAACTCGGCCTGGCCCACTCACCCGAAGGCCGCCGCGTGTTCCCGACCTTGAGCGTGCTCGACAACATCCGCCTCGGTGCCTTTGTGCGCTACACCAACGCGCGCCCCAAAGGCGATGTCGAGTCGGATCTGCAAAAAGCACTGGAGATGTTCCCGCGCCTGAAAGAGCGCACCCACCAGCTGGCCGGCACGCTGTCGGGCGGCGAGCAGCAAATGCTGGCCATGGCGCGCGCCATCATGCTGAATCCAGAGGTGGTGCTGCTGGACGAGCCGTCCATGGGGCTGGCGCCGATTCTGGTGGAAGAAGTGTTCAACATCATCTCCCGCCTGAAAGCACAAGGCGTCACCATGTTGCTGGTCGAGCAGTTCGCCGCGGCAGCGCTCAAGGTGGCGGATTACGGCTATGTGCTGGAAAACGGCCGGGTTTCGGTCCATGGCCCGGCGGACAAGCTGAAAGACGATCCGGCCGTCAAGGCGGCCTATCTGGGCGGCTGATGATGGAAGGATTGATCAGGGTTTACCACTAGACAGGGCGCGCAAGCGCCCTTTTTCATGGCTAATTCGCTAAGATTGACGTTTACGTAAACGTCAAGTCAGCGAATGCGATTCTGATCGCAGATTCTGTTGCCTCATTTCCCTGTTACCTCCGGAGCTCCACCATGACCGATCTGTCTGCTGATTTCAAGGCCCTTGCCAATTACCGACCTGTGAACAAGGTGCGATTTGTCACGGCCGCCAGTCTGTTTGACGGCCACGACGCCGCCATCAACATCATGCGCCGCATCCTGCAAGGCATGGGCGCCGAGGTGATTCACCTGGGCCACAACCGCAGCGTGGAAGAAGTGGTGACGGCCGCCTTGCAGGAAGATGCGCAGGGCATCGCCATCAGCTCGTACCAGGGCGGCCACGTCGAATATTTCAAATACATGGTCGATTTACTGAAAGAGCGCGGCGGCGCCCATATTCAGGTGTTTGGCGGCGGCGGCGGCGTCATCGTGCCACCGGAAATCCGCGAATTGCAGGCTTATGGGGTGTCCCGCATTTTCAGTCCGGAAGACGGCCAGCGCATGGGGCTGGCCGGCATGATTGGCGAGATGGTGATGCTGTGCGACAAAGATCTGTCCAGCTACACGCCCACCGACATCAGCGCGATCCAGGGCCACACCGAAATGAACTGGCGCGCCCTGGCGCAACTGATCACGGCGCTGGAAAATGAAAAAGCCTCGGGCGAGGGCAAAGGTGCACTTTCAGAGCAATTAACGGCGCTAACCCAGGATATACGGGCGTTAGCTGCTACTAAAAAGATACCGGTACTGGGCATCACCGGCACTGGCGGTGCCGGCAAGTCGTCCTTGACTGATGAGTTGATTCGCCGCTTGCGACTGGACCAGGACGACAGTTTGCGCGTGGCCGTGATCAGCATTGACCCGTCGCGCCGCAAGAGTGGCGGGGCACTGTTGGGCGACCGCATCCGCATGAATGCCATCAACCCCTGGCGTCAGGGCGCCCGCGTCTTCATGCGCAGCCTGGCGACGCGTGACTTTGGGAGCGAGATCAGCGCGGCACTGCCCGACGTGATTGCCGCCTGCAAGGTGGCGGGCTTTGACCTGATCGTGGTCGAGACTTCCGGCATTGGCCAGGGCGATGCCGCCATCGTGCCGCATGTGGATGTGCCGCTGTACGTGATGACGCCCGAGTTTGGCGCCGCCAGCCAACTGGAAAAAATCGACATGCTCGACTTTGCCGAGTTTGTCGCCATCAACAAATTTGACCGCAAAGGCGCACTGGATGCCCTGCGCGACGTCGCCAAACAGGTGCAACGCAACAAGGAGGCCTGGACCACGCCGGCCGACCAGATGCCGGTGTACGGCACCATGGCGGCGCGCTTCAACGATGACGGCGTCACCGCCCTGTACCAGGCATTGAGGGCCCGGCTGGCGGAGCTGGGCATGGCGCTGGCCCCCGTAGCGCACCTGCCAACCGTCTCGGTGCGCCACAGCACCAATCAGACGCCGGTGGTGCCGGCGGCACGCACCCGCTATCTGGCTGAAATCAGCGATACCGTGCGCGGCTACAAAAAACGCGCCCGCAGTCAGGCCAAACTGGCGCGTGAAATCCAGCAACTGCAGGAGTCTGGCCGCATGCTGCAGCTGGACGACGCCAACAAGGTCAATGCCTACCAGGCCGTGATGGATCTGGCGAGCCAACGCGAAGCGCACCTGGGCGCAGCGGAGAAGAAGCTGCTGGCACAGTGGCCGGTCATGCAGGCCGCCTATGCCGGGGATGAATACGTCGTCAAAATCCGGGATAAAGAAATCCGCACCGCGCTCACCAGCAAGTCACTCAGCGGCACCACCATCCGCAAAGTGGCGCTGCCCACCTACGAGGACCATGGCGAAATTCTGAAGTGGCTGGCTCTGGACAACGTGCCCGGCAGCTACCCGTACACCGCCGGCACCTTTGCCTTCAAGCGCGAAGGCGAAGACCCGACCCGCATGTTTGCCGGCGAAGGTGATGCCTTCCGTACCAACACGCGTTTCAAGCTGCTGAGTTCGGGCATGGCGGCCAAGCGCCTGTCCACCGCCTTTGACTCGGTCACCCTGTATGGCAATGACCCGGCCCCACGTCCCGATATCTACGGCAAGGTCGGCAACTCGGGCGTCTCGATTGCCACGCTGGACGACATGAAGGTGCTGTACGGTGGCTTTGATTTGTGCAGCCCGACCACCTCAGTGTCCATGACGATCAACGGCCCGGCGCCCAGCATTCTGGCCATGTTCATGAACACCGCGATTGACCAGAACATCGACAAGTTCAAAGCCGACAATGGCCGCGAGCCGACCGACACCGAACTGGAAAAGATCAAGGAGTGGGTGCAGGAAAACGTGCGCGGCACGGTGCAGGCCGACATCCTGAAAGAAGACCAGGGCCAGAACACCTGCATTTTCTCCACCGAGTTCAGCCTGAAGGTGATGGGCGACATCGCCGAGTACTTCGTGCACAACCGGGTTCGCAACTTCTACTCAGTGTCCATCAGCGGTTATCACATCGCTGAAGCCGGTGCCAACCCGATCAGCCAGTTAGCGTTCACTCTCAGCAATGGCTTTACCTTTGTTGAAGCCTATCTGGCGCGCGGCATGCACATCGACGACTTTGCGCCGAACCTGAGCTTCTTCTTCTCCAACGGCATGGACCCCGAATACACCGTGATGGGCCGCGTCGCGCGGCGCATCTGGGCGGTGGCCATGAAGGAGAAATACGGCGCCAATGAACGCAGCCAGAAGCTGAAGTACCACATCCAGACCAGTGGCCGCAGCCTGCACGCGCAGGAAATCCAGTTCAACGACATCCGCACCACGCTGCAAGCGCTGATTGCGATCTACGACAACTGCAACAGCCTGCACACCAATGCCTTCGACGAAGCCATCACGACGCCGACCGAAGATTCGGTGCGCCGCGCCATGGCGATCCAACTCATCATCAACCGCGAATGGGGCCTGGCCAAGAACGAAAATCCAAGCCAGGGCGCCTTCATCATCGAAGAGCTGACCGAGTTGCTGGAAGAAGCGGTGTTGCTGGAGTTTGAGCGCATCGCCGAGCGCGGCGGCGTGTTGGGCGCCATGGAAACCGGCTACCAGCGCGGCAAGATCCAGGACGAGAGCATGCACTACGAGATGCTCAAGCACACCGGCGAGCTGCCCATCATTGGCGTCAACACCTTCCGCAACCCGCATGGCGATGCGGTGCATGACACGTTGGAGTTGGCCCGCTCCACCGACGAAGAAAAACAGAATCAGCTCAAGCGGCTGGAGGCTTTCCAGGCCTTGCATGCCGACGAATCGCCGGCCATGCTGAAACGCCTGCAACAAGCGGTAATTGAAAACAAGAACGTGTTTGAGGTGCTGATGGACGCCGTGCGCGTCTGCTCATTGGGCCAGATCACCAACGCCTTGTTTGAAGTCGGTGGTCAGTACCGACGCAACATGTAAGTACAAGTGTAAGTATTTGCAGTTAGGCTCCGGCCTTGGGGGATGCTGAATCGTCCTTCAAGGCCCGCTTGCCGGGGTTTTCTTTGTTGATGGTCGCCGCGCCATGTTGCCGGCTGCTGCCTGCGCAATTGTTTTTTGCCGGCGACCCGTCACGCCAATCAAATCGATCAATTTACTGTTTTTTAAATGGGGGATGAAGCATGAGCTCTGAAATGTATGCGCGGATTCGAGAGAATCCGAAATTCAAGGAACTGGTGAGCAAGCGCGAACGCTTGGCCTGGACCTTAACCGGCATCGTGCTGGTGTTGTTCTTCGGTCTCTTTCTGACCGTGGCCTTTAATCCGGCCGTGCTGGCGATCAAGCTGGGGGACAGCTATGTCACCACCGGTCTGCTGATTGGCTTGATCCAGTTCATCTTCTTCTGGATTCTCACGGCAGTTTATGTTCGTCGCGCCAATTCGGAGTTCGACGCACTGACCGCAGACCTGCTTCGCGAATCCTCGAAGGGAACAAAATAATGCAAAAGACTCTTGTCAAACTGGCCTCTGGCCTTGTCGCCTTAGGGATCACCGGCGCCGCGCTGGCCGGCCCGGTCATGGAAACGACTCAGAAACAGCCGCTCAACATCCCTGCCATTGTGATGTTTGCCATTTTTGTGGGCATGACGCTGGCCATTACTTACTGGGCGGCCAGCCGCACTAAAACGGCCTCCGATTTCTACACCGCCGGGGGTGGTATTACCGGCTTTCAGAATGGTTTGGCAATGGCCGGCGACTACATGTCGGCGGCGACCCTGCTGGGTCTGACAGCCATGGTTTACACCAACGGCTACGACGCCTACCTGTTCATGATTGCCTTCTTTGTCGGCTGGCCCATCATCCTGTTTTTGATGGCGGAACGCCTCAGAAACCTGGGCAAGTTCACCTTTGCCGACATCACCTCCTATCGCCTGGACCAAGGCAAGGTCCGCACGATGGCGGCCATTGGCTCTTTGACCGTGGTTTGTTTTTACCTGATCGTTCAGATGGTGGGCGCCGGTCAGCTGATCAAGTTGTTGTTTGGCCTGGACTATCACATTGCCGTGATTGTGGTCGGGGTTTTGATGGTCGTGTACGTGACCTTCGGCGGCATGGTGGCCACCACCTGGGTGCAAATCATCAAGGCCTGCCTGCTGCTGTTTGGCGGCACGGTCATCACGGTGCTGGCCTTTTCCCAGTTTGGCTTCAGCTTCAACACCCTGGCCGCGAAAACAATCGAACTGCACAAATTGAAAGACATGCTGTTTGCCCCGGGCAAGCTGCTGCAGGACCCGATCAATGCCATTTCTCTGGCCATGGGCTTGATGTTTGGTCTGGCCGGTCTGCCGCACATCCTGATGCGTTTCTTTACCGTCAACAATGCCAAGGAAGCGCGTAAATCAGTGCTGTACGCGGCTGGTTTTGTCGGCTTCTTCTTCAACGTCATCTTGTTGATGGGCCTGTGCGCCATTGTGATTGTTGGCACCAACCCTGAGTTCTTTGAAGGCGGCACGGTCGGTGGAAAAATCATCGGTGGCGGCAACATGGTGGCGATGCACCTGGCCAAAGCGGTGGGCGGTAATCTGCTGCTCGGCTTCCTAGCGGCAGTGGCATTTGCCACGATTCTGGCCGTGGTGTCGGGTCTTGCGCTGGCGGGCGCCTCGGCCATCTCGCATGACCTGTATGCCCGAGTGATCAAAAAAGGCAATGTGTCGGAAGCCCAGGAAATCAAAGTTTCCAAAATGGCATCATTCGGCATTGGCCTGATTGCGGTCGTTTTGGGCATTGCGTTCGAGAAGCAAAATGTCGCCTTCATGGCGGCGTTGGCCTTCGGTATCGCGGCGGCCGGTAACTTTCCGGTGCTGTTCCTGTCCATGTACTGGAAAGACCTGACCACCCGCGGCGCCTTGGCGGCCGGGTACGGTGGCCTGATCGCCGCCGTGGTGCTGGTGGTGCTGTCAAAATCCGTGTGGGTGACCGTGTTTGGCTATGCCTCCCCGATCTTCCCTTACGATCAGCCGGCGCTGTTTGCCATGCCGCTGGCGTTCTTGTTGGGTTATGTTTTCTCCATCACGGACAAGACTCCCCGCGCTGCCAAGGAGCGTGAAGCTTTTGCCGATCAATGGGTTCGCGCTCAAACCGGCTTCGGTGCCGATGGGGCAGTCAGCCACTAATCGCCTGCTGCAGACGTAAAAAAACCCCGCATTGCGGGGTTTTTTTTGGTGTGCCCGCGCCAAGCGAAATCACCAAACCCTGATTTAGCCGCCCTTCTTGGCGCGCTTGCCGGGGTTTTTCTTGTTGTTGGTCGCTGCGCCACGCTCAAGACTGCGCAATTGACCTTTGCCAGCGGTGAAGCACACGCCCTTTGGTGGAACAGGACGGGGGGTCGCGACGCGGTCGCTTTCGGTACGGATGACGTTAGCCATGAAATAACTCCAGTGAATTGTAGAAACCCGCAATTATCCCGCACTTGGGTTATACGGTACGCCGTCCCTGTCATTCCGGGATAACGACAGAGGAGAGGGGCTTGTTTTCCCCTATGGAATTCTTCCTTTCCTGCGAAGTTGCACTGATACGATATCCATTGGAATCTGTATTACTGTTTTAGGACCCCATCATGAAATTTTTTCGTACCCTGATGACCCTGCTTTTTGCGGGTGTTATGTCTGTTTCGGCCATGGCACAAGACCACGGCACCAAGGATGAAGCCAAGTCACTGACCAATGCGGCTTTGGCGCATATCAAAAAAGTGGGCAATGCGCAGGCCTTCAAGGATTTCACAACCGACAAGGCCAACTGGAACAAGAAAGATCTTTATGTCTTTGCCATGGACGCAAAAGGGGTCACATTGGCTCACGGGGCCAATGAAAAGCTGGTCGGCAAAAACATGATGGAACTCAAGGATCAGAACGGCAAGATGTTCGTGCGCGAAATCACTGATCTGGCCGCCGCCAAGGGCGAGGGCTGGGTCGACTATGACTGGGCCCATCCCGTCACCAAGAAAATTGAAGGAAAGTCCACTTACGTCAAGCGCATTCCCGGTTTTGACGGCAGCGTGTCGGTCGGAACCTACCGCTAGGGTCCCCCAAGCTTTACCTGCGGTTGACTCACGGCGCTTCAAGGCGCCGTGTTGTTGATTGACTCCACGAAAGAATATGCTTTGAAACCGATCTTCGACCGTCTCCCCTTGATGGCCAAAGTGGCACTAGCGCCTGCGCTGGTGTTGTTGTGCCTGCTGATCGTCGCCTTGTATGGCCTGTCCATGTCACGAGAGACGTCCCGGACCCTCGACTTTTTGACGCAGCAGAGTCTGGTCCATGTGGCTCTGGTCGCCGAGGCACAAGAGAGTGCGGTCGGCACCAATGCCATGGTCATGAAAAGTGTGGCCTACGCCGGGGCAGGCTTGAAGCCTGCCGTGATCAAGGCCTTGGACGAAAAAATTGGCGGTGAACTCAAGCTGACCCAGCAGCGCATCGATCGGCTGCGCGAAGTCTTGTCGGGCGACGTCGAAGCCGCGTCCCGATTGACGCGCCTCGACGCTGCCTTTAAAAAATATACCGCTGCGGCCCTCGATACGCTCGATATGAAGGACGCAGACCTCGGCACAGCCGCCGTCATGATGAGCTCGGCCGAAACGGCCTATGGTGAGACTCGTAGCCTGCTGGGTGAACTGTTCCATCACGAGGTGCAACTGGCTGAGCGCAGAGGTGAACACGCCACAGCCAGCCTGAGAGCCGGCAACGCCGCCTCGGTGACTCTCGCAGCCATTGCACTGGCGATAGGCTTGCTGGTAACCTGGTTTATAGCGCGGCAGATTGTCAGGCCGCTGCAGGCGGCCGTCGGCATCGCCCGTGACGTGGCGGATGGAAATTTGAGTCTGCGTGAGGTACAGGCGGGGCGGGACGAGACCGGGCAGGTGCTTCGCGCGCTGGGCGAAGTGTCGCAACGGCTGAACGCCATGATTGCCAATATCCGCAGCGGCGCGGATCAAATTGATACCGCTGCCAGTGAAATTTCGATTGGCAACAATGACTTGGCCACCCGCACGGAGCAAACCGCGTCGGCGTTGCAGGCAACTTCTTCCTCCGTGGCCGATCTGGCCAATACGATTCAACTGAATGCAGAAACGGCCACACGCGCCAACCAGTTGGCGGCCGACGCTTCGCTTGTGGCGCAGCAGGGTGGCAGCGATGTGGCCGAAGTGGTGAAGACCATGGACGCCATCAGCGTACAGGCCAAGCGCATCAGTGAAATCATTGGCACGATTGATGGCATTGCCTTCCAGACCAATATTTTGGCGCTCAATGCCGCCGTGGAAGCGGCGCGGGCCGGTGAGCAAGGCCGTGGCTTTGCCGTGGTGGCCAGCGAGGTGCGCAGCCTCGCGCAGCGCAGCGGCGAAGCGGCCAAGGAGATTCGCGGTCTGATCGGCGCCTCCGTGGAGCAAGTCGCATCGGGCACGAGCAAGGTTCATGCGGCGGGCGAGACGATGCGCCGCATCGTGGCCTCGATCGAGCAGGTCAGCACCATGGTGGCCGAGATTTCCCGCGCGACGGCCGAGCAGGCCAATGCCATCCACGGCGTGAACGAGGCCGTCTCCGACATGGACAAAAACACCCAGCAAAACGCAGCACTGGTGGAACAAAGCGCCGCAGCAGCCGAGTCGTTGCGGGTGCAGGCCGCAGGTCTGGTGCAGACTATTTCAGTGTTCCACGTCGCCTGAACCGATCACTCGGCGGGCGCTTCAGCTGTTGGCGAACAGCGAGCGGTGCAGCTGCTTTTGAAGAATCAGCCGCATCGTTTTGAAGCCCAGGAAGGCGATTGAAACAGAGGCGAAGCCCAGCGCAATGCCACCCACCAGCGGCGGCCAGCCGCCGCGATGGACGACTTCAATGACGGCCCCGGCGAGTGCCGCCAACGGAAAAGAAAATGACCAGAAGCCGATGGAAAACTGCACCCCCCACCACCATTTGTAGCGGGCCATCACGGCCACAATCGGCCCGGCGGCAATACCCAGGCCAACGATCAGGACATCCCCCGGCAACAACGGCCAAATAGTCCCGGCCGCCAGGGTGGCCACCGAGGCCGGTGCGAGCTCCAGACCAATCGAGGGCCGCAAGCCTTCCGGCATGTCGCCTTCAAACAGCCGGTTGAGGACCCGAACTTCCAGCAAGGCCCAGCTGACCAGTCCCATGCCAAACAGCAAAGCGGCCCAACCCGGGTAACCCAGTGCGCTGAATGCCATGCCCCCCACGAGACCACCGCCCACCGGGGGCACATACAGCGCGGGAGTGACCGCGCCCACCGGCAACGAGGGCGTGGTGAGCATCGCCACAATACGCACGGCAATGACGCCCTGCAGCGTCAAGGCCAGCAGGGTAAACAGCAGCCAGCCAACATGGCCCGGCTCCCCAAAGTAGATCGTGCACAGCAACAAGGACAGCGGCACCAGCGCCATGATGGAGCCGACCAGCGGATGGTTGAATTCCGCCACCAGGGTGTGGGGATGACGCAGACACTTCGCGACATAGAGAAGCAGCAAGACCGCCAAGAGGGCAACCCCGGTCCAGGCGAACGCGGAAGCCACCGGCAGGGCCAGGGCCCAGCCAAATCCGGCGGCACGGCGCCAGGCACCCGCCAGCGCCAGCAAACCAACGGGCATGGCAAACAGGCCCACCGGAAAGCGGTTAAGCCACGGGAAAATTCTCATTGCCTGGCTCAGCCTACCGCTGGCGACAGTGACTTAAGACGGTTCCTGTTCCGGTTCAGCATCCCCGGCACCGGCTGGCTTGGCGGTGCGGTAGCCGTTTTTGGCCAGGATTTCGAGATAAAACGCATCGCCGCCTTCGTTGACGACGGCGTCAATCAAGCTGGTGATGGTGGCGAAATGCACCACAGCGGCATTTTCTTCGGTGCTGCCGAACTTGCAGTCAAAATCCCAGAAGTCGACGCCTTCGGGCAACGGCACGCGCCGTTCCCGTTTGACGTATTTGCGGATTTCGTGCTTGGTCGCTTCCAGCACGCGGTCGCGGTTTTTGCCTTCGATGTTTAATTGGAATGTTTTTTTCACGGTTGCCTTTTGAGAATTTGCGGGACAGCGCTGAAGGGCTGCCCCCTACTGATTAGTCTGATATCGCCCCAAACGGGCGTGATTTGCAAGCGCTCGATTATGCGACGTCTGATCCCGCAATCCACCCCAAGGGCTCAACCGCTTAAACTGGGCGCTTAGGGCCAAGCCCTCAAATCAACCCAATTCCAGCTCATGCCATTTTCTTCCCTGGGTTTGTCCCCCGCCCTGCTGCGCGCCGTCAGCGCCAAAGCTTATCTTGCGCCCACGCCCATCCAGACGGCGGCCATCCCTGCCGCCTTGCAGGGTCGCGATGTGCTGGGCTCGGCGCAAACCGGCTCGGGCAAGACCGCGGCCTTTGTGCTGCCGCTGCTGCAGCAGCTGGAAAAGACCCCGTTTGAAAGCCCGCGGCGAGTCGCGGCGCTGATTCTGGTGCCCACCCGCGAACTCTGCGCCCAGGTCGGTGAAGAGATTCGTGAACTGGCGCAACACCTACCCCGCGCGGTGAAAGTCTCCATTGTGTTTGGCGGCGTCTCCATCAACCCGCAAATGATGCGCTTGCGCGGTGGCACCGACATCGTGGTCGCCACGCCCGGCCGCTTGCTGGACCTGGTGCAGCACAACGCGCTCTCGCTCGGCAGTGTGACGACGCTGGTGCTGGACGAAGCCGACCGGCTGCTGGACATGGGTTTTACCGAAGAACTGGCGCGCATCCTCACAATGCTGCCGGCGCAGCGCCAAAACCTGTTTTTCTCGGCCACCTTCCCTGCTGCGGTGCAGGCGCTGGCGCAGACCCTGCTGCGCGACCCGGTCCGCATTGAGGTGCGGCCGGAGCCGCAGAGCGCGCCCGACATCGTGCAACGGGCCATTGCGGTCGATGCCGGCCAACGCACCCAGTTGTTGCGCCATCTGATTCAACAAAACCACTGGAGCCGCGTGCTGGTGTTTGTCGCCACCAAACATGCCGCCGAGATGGTGGCCGACAAATTGCGCAAAGCCCGCATTTACGCCGAGCCGTTCCACGGTGAGTTGAGTCAGGGCAAGCGCACGCAAGTGCTGGCTGATTTCAAGGCCTCGCGCCTCAAAGTGGTGATTGCCACCGATGTCGCAGCGCGCGGCCTGGACATTGCGCAGTTGCCGGTGGTGGTGAACTTTGACTTGCCGCGTTCAGCGGTGGACTACACGCACCGCATTGGTCGCACCGGTCGCGCTGGAGAAAGTGGGGTGGCACTGAGCTTTGTCAGCGCAGATACCGAAGCGCATTTCCGCTTGATTGAAAAGCGCCAGGGCCTGAGCTTGCCACTGGAGCAGATTGAAGGCTTTGAACCGCAGCAGACGGCGGTGGCCGCGGCCACGGCCATGGACGGCACACTGATCGACTCATCCAACGGCGGCATCAAGGGCAAACGCCCCAGCAAGAAAGACAAGCTGCGGGCGGCTGCCGCCCGGGGGCAGTAAGCCGCCGCGCCGGACTCAGTTCAGCAGAAAGGCCCGCGCCTGTTCTTTGCGGTCTTGCGCATCAATGGCTTCGTCAAAGGCTGCGCGACTGGCCAGGGCTTCCTGGGTGTAGGGAATCAGCGGCTTGTCCAGCGGGCGCAGCTTGTGGCGGCGCAGGCCGCGCAGTTGCTGGGAGCGCTCCATGGTTTGCAACACACGCTCGGGTTCCATCATCAAGCTGAAGGGGTTGAGGGCTATAAATGTCGTGTTGTTCATCAAGATTCTCCGGTGGGTTCAAGGCGCCCTAAGTAAACTTTAGCGCGTAAGAGAACTGTATTCGCCGCCCCCAGGAACTGAAGTCAGCGAACAGCTGTAAACCCTGTAGGTGTTTGCCTGACAGGATGGCAGTTCAGAGAAGGCGCACGCGCACACTCTTGCCCTTGACCTTGCCCTCGTTGAGCTTTTTCATGGCCTCCTTCGCAATGTCACGATTTACCGCCACAAAGGTGGTGAATTCGGTCACATTGATCTTGCCGATTTGCTCACGGGTGTAGCCCGCGTCGGCCGTCAAGGCACCCAGCACGTCGCCGGGACGAATCTTTTCCTTGCGGCCACCCAGAATCTGCAGCGTCACCATCGGCGGCAGCAACGGACCCTCGCCGGTGGGCGTGAGTTCGTCCAGCTTGTGCCAGGTTGACTCGCGGTTTTGATACTGCTCGATCTTGCCAACAAACCCCATCTCGTACATAGCAGCCAGACTCAGCGCCAGGCCGGATTCACCGGCGCGACCGGTGCGGCCGATGCGGTGCACATGGATCTCAGCATCCGGCGTGATGTCGACATTGATCACCGCTTCCAGCTGCGTGATGTCCAGCCCGCGCGAAGCCACGTCGGTGGCCACCAGCACCGAACAACTGCGATTGGCAAACTGCGCCAGCACCTGGTCCCGTTCGCGCTGTTCCAGCTCGCCGTACAGCGCCAAGGCACTGAAACCCTGCTCTTGCAGGTAAGTGACCAAATCTTTGCACTGCTGCTTGGTATTGCAGAACGCCAGCGTGCTGATCGGACGGAAGTGGTTCAGCAGCTGCGCCACCGTCGCCAGCCGGGTGTGGCGGGTGACTTCGTAAAAACGCTGCTCGATCAGGTTCTCGGTGTGCTGGGACTCGACCTTGATCAGCGCCGGATCGCGCATGAACTGCTTGGCCAGTTTCTCGATGCCTTCCGGGTAAGTGGCGGAGAACATCAGGGTTTGCCGTTCTTTCGGGCATTGCTTGGTGACGGTGGCAATGTCGTCGAAAAAGCCCATGTCCAGCATGCGGTCAGCTTCGTCCAGCACCAGCGTGTTGAGCGCTTCCAGGTTCAGGTACTCGCGCTCCAGATGGTCCATGATGCGGCCCGGCGTGCCGACCACGATGTGCGCGCCCTGCTCCAGCGAGGCGCGCTGACCGCGCAAGGCGACCCCGCCGCACAGGGTGACGACCTTGATGTTGTCCGTCGCGCGCGCCAGCCGGCGGATTTCGATGGTGACCTGGTCGGCCAGCTCGCGCGTCGGGCACAGCACCAGCGCTTGCACCGCAAAACGACGCGGGTTCAGGTTGGTCAGCAAGGCCAGGGCGAAAGCAGCGGTTTTGCCGCTGCCAGTCTTGGCTTGCGCGATCAGGTCTTTGCCGGCCAAGGCGGTGGGCAGGCTGGCGGCCTGGATCGGCGTCATCTCCAGATAGCCCAGTTGTTCCAGGTTGGCCAGGGTGGCGGGGTTCAAGGCCAGGGTCGCGAAACTAGTGCTGGAAGACGGCTTGGCGGTGGCAGTGGCCACCTTGGGTTCGATTGTGCTCATGGGGTGATTATCCGTAACCCGCCCATGAGCCCGCACAACAAACCCGGAGAGAGCATTGGTTGCTACTGTATTAATAGCTACTTGCGCATATACAGCGGGGGCTACAAGGCCAAATGACATAAACATTGTGCCATCCACGATGATTTGAACCGGTCAGGCGTGACAGCGACTTGACGGCTCCCGCGCTTGATATTTCGCAAGCGCCCGACGGCCCCCCCGCCGCAGACTGACCGATTTGAGCTGAGCAGCGCGCTAGCCGACAGGCGACAAATGGCTGCATTGCGAACCTGAATCCACCCTCATCGCCAGGACCCCCTATTTTTTCAGCGATACACGTCGAAAGGATTTTGTATGACCGCCCCGCTGCCAGAGCAGGCTGAATTTGCGCCCTATTTCCGAAGTCACCAAGTCCGATTTGGTCAAGATGAGGCGTTGATGCGCCGGATTTACGAACTGCGCTTTCAAATCTACTGCCAGGAACGCGGCTTTCTTCCGGCCGCCAATTATCCAGATGGCCTCGAGTCGGATCAATACGACGCGAGTGCGGCACATTTTTGCACTTTCAATTTAAAGGATGAGCTGGTGGGTTATGTACGGCTGGTTCACCCAAGCGGATCACAGACCTTCCCCTTTCAGAGTCACTGCGCCACCTTGCTGGAAGGCGTCACCCTGCCGCCGCCCTCACAATCCGCAGAGGTCAGTCGCTTGATCGTGCACCACGACTACCGGCGCCGGCGGGGCGATACACTGGCCGGGGTCAATCTGGAACGCAGCCGTGGAACGCCAGACCATGAGATGCGCAGCCAGTCACCCCAGATCCTGCTGAGCTTGTACCGTCAGATTTATGCATTCAGCCGCACCGATGGCATTCGTTACTGGTATGCGGCGATGGAGCGCAACCTGGCCCGAATTTTGACCCAGCTGAACTTTGACTTTCGCCCGATCGGACGGCTGATCGACTATTACGGCCCGGTCACGCCCTACCTGGCCGATTTACACAAAACCGAGGCCAAAGTCGGCAAGCGTCAACCGGAACTGCTGGCCTGGATGCAAAGGCCGGAACCCATGGAAACTGAGTGAACCTGCTGCCCCTGCTGCCCGCAGCCGCCTTGCGATGGCTGCGCAAAATCACACTCCATTACGCCCGGCGGATGGATGGCGAGCGCCTGCTGGCCCGCTCACGTCGCGGCGCCGTCCGGGCGGCCGTGCAAGCCGCCGTTCACAGTGCCGCCTACCGCACCCTGCTGCAGGAACACCAAATCGAGCCGTCCACCCTGGGCGCCCAAACCGAACTGGCCTCGTTGCCGGTACTGACCAAAGCCAATACCTTTGAGCGCTTCACGCTGGCGCAACTGGCCCGGCCCCTGCCCGCCCAGGAAATCGCCGATGTACTGACCAGTTCGGGCCGCAGTGGCCGCAGCTTCGGCTTCCGGCTGACCGCGCGCGCGCAGCACGAGACCTCGTGGTTTGACATCGACCTCGGCCTGCAAGACATGTTCAAGGTCGATCAGCACACCACCCTGTTGGTCAACTGCCTGCCCATGGGCGTGGTGTTTAACTCGCGTGCCGTCACGGTTGCCAACGTCAGTGTGCGCGAGGACATGGCCTGCGCCATCCTGCGCGACCTGGGTCCGCGCTTTGCGCAAACACTGCTGTGCACCGACCCCTTGTTTATTCGGCGCTTGCTGGACGAGGCGCAAGTGGCCGGGGTTGATTGGAAGGCACTCAATACCAGCGTCATTGTGGGGGAAGAGGTGTTGGTCGAAGCCCAGCGCGACTACATTGCCGCACGCTTGGGGATTGACCTCGACCATGACCCGCACCGCATCATCGGCAGCTCATTTGGCGCCGGTGAGCTTGGGCTCAACCTGTTGTTTGAAACCCGCGAAACCATTCGAATGCGCCGCGCCATGCGAACGCAGCCGCAAGTGGCGCAACTGTTGAGCGGCACGGCAGATGGCACCTCGGCCCCGTCGATTTTTTGTTTCAACCCGCTGCGTTGCCATGTCGAAGTGTTAAGCCCAGGTCCGGATGGTTTTGGTGAACTGTGCTTCACGATGCTCGACACACAAGCCATCATTGCGCTGCCCAGGTATGTGAGCGGCGACCTGGGCAAACTGGTGAGCAAGCAAGAGGTGACTCAGGCCGCCAGGCTTGCGGGAAGCGCACGGCCCTGGTTGCCTGTGGTCGCCGTCAAAGGCCGTATCAAAGACCGACCGGTCGGCCTGCCCTCGGTCGAATCCATCAAGGAATTGATCTACGCCGACCACGGCATCGCAGACCAACTGACGGGCGCTTTTCGAATCAACCAGGATGACCGGGGTGGCGTCCAATTGACCCTCCAGGCCAACAGCGAACGCGCGGCACAAGATCTTGGGCTGCACACGCAACTGCTCACGCTCGCCCGCAGACAGTTGTCAGTCCCCGTTGATCTGGAACTCTTGGCGCCGCTGGCCTTCCCCTACCGACCTCTATTGGACTTTGAGCGCAAGTTTTCCTACTTGGCGCCGGTGGCCTCCTAACTGTCGAAAACTTTTACACCGGTCGACCTTGTTTTGAGCGAGTCAAATTTTTCTTCTTATTAATCAATGACTTAGCGACTTTAGAAAAATAGGCATGGATCATGCTCTAAGTCCTAACTCAACCTGTTTAATTTTTTTTGGAGGACATTATGATCAAGTCAAAAGTAAATGCGGCCATTGCAACCGTCGCTCTGTCGCTAGGAATGGCCGGTGCCGCCAACGCCTTAACCATCCAGGCTGGTGACTACACCATGGTTTTGCAGAACCTCGATTCGGCCACCACCGGGTACGGCAATACGCCCGGCGTTAAGTGCACGAGCGTTCTTGGCTGCGATGCGGTCCCAGGTATCAGCAAGGCAACGGGCAGTCTCGGCTCTTCGAATACCAGTGCCGACACAATGGGTATTTTTTCCATCCAGTCAATCACCAGGGTTGGCTCATTGACGCCTTATTTCACGGCGGGCGGTGCAGATGGCTTTCTCACCGGTGTGTTTGGCAACCTGATGGATCGCACGGTGACGGTCGCCGCCAATGGAGGCGGAAACGGCACGGGATGTAACGTGGGCAACGCTGGCGGTTGCACCACTTCAGTCACAGCGGTAGGTGGTACGTTCAAAATTTTCCAAAATGCTGCGGGTCCTAATACGGCACTCGGGCCGGTCGTGGCGGTAGGCAAAGACCTCAACGCTCTTCTGTATCCAACGATCAGCAATACCGGTACATTATTTCTCTCAGGATTTTTTGGAACGGGTGTGATTTTGGGAGATTTGGTATCGACTTTCGAAGGCCGCTTCAATAACGGAACTATCGCTGGCGGCAGTTCGGGTTACCTGGACTTTACTGCCGGATCGGCTTTTAATACCTTCAACACGAATGCCCAGTTTGACCCTAATGGTGGGGCGCACGATGCACATGCCGACTTCTCGTTCAGGCTGGCTCAAGGCGCTGAAGCCACTGCCGGGTGGACCGTGGCCTCGGTTGCGCAGGTGGTTGGGTCAACGGTTCCCGAGCCCGGTTCACTGGCTTTGGTTGCCTTGGCTTTGCTAGGTGTGGGTGCCATTTCGCGCCGTAACAAAATTTGAAGAAGTAACGATTCCTTGCCAGGAATCTGATGAACCGGGACGTGCAAACTTCCCGGTTTTTTTATGTGTTTGCGCAGGATGTTGGGGGGGTCTGCGCGCTCACCGCATCAGACCCACATAGGCGGAGAAAACGCTTGAAACAGTCCGTAACAAACGCTAGGTTTTCAAGCATTTCTACTTAAGATTGCCCCTTTCTGAACCGTGGTTACTCGCCCCATGAAGTTACATCCAATTGAATCAATGCACCATCGAACCGGAAGGCCCAGCGACCCCGGCCACGACCATTGGAGCCGTCGCACCTCTGGTCGTGTTCTGAGAAGCGCGCTTGAACTCCGCTACCAGGTCTATTGCCTGGAGTGTAGTTTTCTGTCCCCAGACGACTACCCTGATGGGGTAGAGACCGACGAACATGACGACGACGCCGCGCACTTTTACGCGTATGACGAAGATCAAGAATTAGTGGGTTATGTTCGTCTCGTTCGTCCTGATGTCGACCAGCGTTTTCCGTTTCAACAGCACTGCGCTACGTCTAGCGAAGGCCCGGCTCTTCCGGTACCGGGTGAGACCGCCGAGATCAGTCGCCTCATGCTGCGCCGAGACTACCGGCGCCTGCGCAGTAACAGGCGTGATGGCGTGATGGCAGGCCAGAAGACCGCCGTTTTTGCCGGTGAGAAGCGCCTTGGTGCCTCGCAAGTCCTACTGACTTTGTATCGCCAGATGTACGCCTACAGTCGCACCCATAACATTGGCCACTGGTACGCTGCCATGGAGCGACCTCTGGCGCGCGCGCTGTTGCGCTTGAACGTGATGTTCAAGCCGATAGGACCTGAGATGGATTACTATGGATTGGTGGCACCTTACCTCGCCAATCTGAAAGAGCTGGAGACATACATTGGCGCGCGAGCCCCAGAAATGTTGTCCTGGTTTCAGCAGCCGGAGTGGCAGAGTACAAAAACAGCTTGAAGCAGGTGTTTGAATTAGAACGACAGACTGGCAAGAAACATTCAGCAGTTTTGACCGTCCAAATTCAGGCGGAACCTCTGTCAATGTGCGCGTTCATCCCTGCCACGCCGCCTTGAGAGAACCCCTGGCGCAGGGTTCATGATTTTTTAACTGGCGCATCGGGCTTTTTGCTCTGGTTCTTCCACTTTTCATTACAGTCCAGGCCGCAAAAGTGCGCAACGTAGTCGGTTGCTTCAGGAATGATCGCTTCGGTGATGGGAATTTCTGTCAGGCAGATCTTGCATAAGACGCGCTCCACTTTGACCGGTTTGTCATTGCTAACCATAGCTCACTCCGTTTAATCCATCGCGGATTCAACCTCTTTCCATTGCTGGCAAGGGGTTGCGATCCAGGTTGGGCGACGCCCCAAAAACTCCAGCTAAGGATGCTGACATTCATGGGGATTGCCTTTGCGTATTCGCAAACCAGACACCAAAGTAGACACCCGCCCACGACGGCCCCGCATGGCCGGGAGGGTACGACTGACCGCTCAGGCGGCCGAAGTATTAAATGCCGTGGCTGTGCAGCGCGACCAGCCCTTTGGGCGTGTGCAGGGTCGCGATGATGTCGGCCGGTCCGGTCTCGACCGCGATGCCGGTGAGGCCAATGGCCTCAAAAGCCGCTTGCAGCTTGACGGCGGTCGGGTGGGTGATGGTGATGCTCTGCAGCGTCACGCCCGAGCGCGGCAAGCTGTTTCTCGGGTGCAGGCGCAGCGGCTCGGCCGCATCGGGCTTGCCCCATTGAATCAAGCTCGGCAGCGCGCCATTAAACAGCCGTTGCCCATCCTCACGCACCGTGATTTGCCACTGCAACACGCCACGGCGTGAATGGCGCTTGTCATGCACCACGGGCCCCAGATCGATGCCTTGCGCTTTCAAAGCGTTGCGGGCGACCTGAATGTCGGGCGCATTGGCGACAAAATGAACCAGCTGCGGCTCAAGGGCGACGGCGGCTTGCAGCGCCGCATCATCCATGTCAAACCAGCGCTTGGACGGCGCATTGGCGGGCCTTTTGGCGTCGGGATTGATCGCAATAATTTCAAGATAAGCCAACGGGTTGGCGGGTGAGGCGATTTTGAACAGGCGACTGTGGGTGCCAGACGGCGCATGCTCCGCAACCGGGCCGGGCGTCACGCCCAGCGTGGCCTCGCACCACTGCACCCCAAGTTCCAGCGTTTTCGCCACGACGACCAAGTGATCAATTTGTGTTTTCATAGCCTGACCATACCATCCACGCCGGCACGCATTCTCCGCCCATTCCACCCTGTTAATGCCGGTGCCGCCTGTGCCGCGGGAGCTTCTGGCACCAAAATTTGACACCTGACGGACAAGGTTATCGGCGCGGGATAAAAATCGGGTTAATTTTGAGGCAAGCACATTGCTTGATGACCATGCTAGATCAGCGTCGCTTTGTTGAATCAACCCGTTGGCTACGGCCCGTTATTCGTTGGTCTACCCGCTTTTCGCTGAATTCGCCGCAGTGGCTGCCTGCGCTGGTGCGCAACACCCCGCTGCGGCTGTCGTCGTTTGTACTTCGCTGCTATCACCGGGCCATGAAGTAAGGCGGGGGCGGCCGCCTTAACCCATCAGGCGTAGTAGCGGGCCACAAAGTCTTCAAAAGGACTTTGCTCGGCGCCGTCCAGTTCTTGCTGCTCACGCAACGAGGCGGCCACGCTGGCGGCAAACTTGGCGCTTGTGCTCGCGTCCAGCGTTTGGGCCTGCAAGCTTTGCGTGTGTTGCTGCGCCAGGTGCATGGCAAAGTTGGAAAAGCCGCCGTGTTCCCGCGTCGCCGCCAACACCTGCGCCGAAGGCGTGCTGTCGGGATCGTCGATGCGGCCGCGCAGGCTCTGCATCGTCGTGGCGTAGCGGTTGCCACCATAGGCGGCGTCCAGCATCTCGGCAAAGGGCTGCATGTCGTCAAAAAGTTCGTGCGCCAACGGGCGAAACGGCAGTTGCCGGTTGTGCGCCAGCAGGTGCAGATCGGGCTGGCGGCCCTGGTTGACGACGCGGCTTTTGTTTTCGTCGTTTTCGCTTTGCTCGCGGCTGGTGATGGGCGGGCTGTCGCGGAACAAACACATCATCAGCAGCACATCGGCAAAGGTGCTTTGCTCCGGCGCAATGCCGATGTCGATGAACGGGTTCAGGTCAAACAGGCGGACCTCGACGTATTCGACGCCGTAGGTTTGCAAGGCCTTGGCCGGGCGCTCGCCCAGTTTGCCAATGCGCTTGGGCCGAATACCAGCGTAAAACTCGTTTTCAATCTGCAGCAGGTTGGCGTTGAGCTGCTTCCATTGATCGCCGTCGCGCACGCCGAGCTCGGCATAAAACGGATCGGGCGTGCGGATGGCGGTTTCCAGCGCCTGCGTGTACTCGGCCAGCGAATTGAAGCTGACGCGCAGGTTGGCCTGGGCCCGGTTCTGGTAGCCCAGATCGCTCATGCGCAGGCTGGTGGCGTACGGCCCGTACAGGGTGCCGGGCGCCAGTTCCAGCAAGTCCGACTTGCGGCCCTGCAGGAACGACGAGCAGATCGCGGGTGAGGCGCCGAACAGGTAGTGAATCAACCAGCCGTAGCGCAGAAAATTACGGATCAAGCCGAAATAGCGCTCGCTGACAAACTCTTCCGGTCGGCCGGTGGCCGCGCAGCAGTCTTTCAGCGCCCCCCAGAACGCCTCGGGCAGGGACCAGTTGTAATGCGCGCCAGCAATGGTCTGCATGCGGCGGCCGTAGCGCAGGCCCAGGCCCTCGCGGTAGACGGTCTTGAAGCGGGCGGCGTTGGAGCGGCCGTAGTCGGCAATCGGGATGTCTTTGTCTTCGCCCAGCACACAGGGCATGGAGCCGGCCCACAGGTACTCGCCATGCAGGTGCTGCGCGCTGTAGCGGTGAATATCCCGCAAGAACTGCAGGGGAAAGTCCGGGTCCTGGCTGGGAGGCGTGATGAATTCCAGCAGCGCTTCGGCGTAGTCGGTGGTGATCCACGGGTGCGTCAGCTTGGAGCCGAGTTCCGCCGGGTGGCGGGTGGCGGCCAGCTGGCCGACGGCGTCGACGCGCAGGCATTCGCGCTCGTAGCCGCGGGTAATACCCGTCAAGACCTGGGCTTGCCCGCTTCGGGAAAATTGCTGGACCGCATCACAGCAGGTGAACTTCAACATGGACGCATTCTTCTTCGTTATATCGGCTGGCAGTATGGCAGTTTTTGGGGTCCGGCTCCGCCAGCCCGCCGCTAATCCTCCTGGCGGGTCTGATCAACCCAGATCAACGCCTCAACCGCAATCCCGAGTTGCCGAGCCTTGGCCAACAGCTGCTCGCGCACGGCGGCAGGCAGTTGTTTGTCCCGAGCCAGAATCCAGACGTAGTCGCGATCGGGGCCGACCACCAAGGCCCAGCGGTAGTCTTGCTGGTCCAGCGCCACCACATGGTAGCCGCCATAGAACGGGCCAAAAAATGACACCTTGAGCGAAGCACGCTGGGGGTCGCCGGTGAACAGGGCGCGTCCCACGGCTTCGCTCCATTTGCCTTTTGATTTGGAAAATCCCCGGTTGATGACTTTGACGCTGCCATCGGCTTGAATTTGGTAGTGGGCGCTGACATCACTCAGCCCTTTTTCAAACGAATGGTCCATGCGGGCGATCTCGTACCACTTGCCTTGGTAGCGGTTGACATCGAACGGGGTCACGGCGGTGATGCCATCCGGTGGTGTGGTGGAGCAGGCGCTCAGGCCCAGTACGGCGATCAGCAACAGGGCCGACCCGCCGATGGCGCGCCAGGCGGAAGAAAGGGGGCGAAGAATGCGGGTCATGATGGAAGGGGTGAGTTGATCGGCCACCAAAGCGGGGTGGCCAAAGCCGGTTACCAAGCCTCGAGAATAAAACGTTTTGCCTTTGTCCACGATACTGGAGGTCATTTTTACCTCTGGCTCGGCTTGCGCCATGGAGAATCACCTTATGCCTTATCTGCCTGACTTCATTGCCCCCGCCCGTTTCACCGACCCGGCCGCCGCGCTGGCCAAGGTGCGTGAAATTTATGACACCAACATTGCCCACCTGCGCGAAGCCATGCAACGCTTTGTGGCGGGCGACACCCTGCCCGGCCATGTGCGCGCCTGCTACCCGTTTGTGCGGGTCCAGACCGACACCGTGTCGCGGCTGAAATCGGCGCACAGTGCCCACTTGAGCTTCGGTTTTGTGGCCGGACCCGGCCGCTTTGAGACCACCTTGAGCCGCCCGGACCTGTACGCCACGTACTATCTGGAGCAATTCACCCTGCTGCTGGATAACCACCAGGTCGAACTGGAAGTGGGCACCAGTTCACAACCGATTCCGGTGCACTTTTCGTTCGCCGAGCACGACCACATTGAAGGCAGTCTGAGCATGGAGCGCCGCCAGTTGATGCGCGACGTGTTTGATTTGCCGGACCTGGCTGCCATGGACGACGGCATCTCCAACGGCACCTACCAGCCGCGCCCCGGCGAGGCCCTGCCGCTCTCCTTGTTCACGGCGCCGCGCGTCGACTATTCGTTGCAGCGCCTGCGCCACTACACCGGCACCGCGCCCGAGCATTTTCAGAACTTTGTGCTGTTCACCAATTACCAGTTCTACATTGACGAATTTGTGCGGCTCGGCCATGAGGCGATGGCCAACCCGGCCAGCGAGTACATCGCGTTCATCGAGCCCGGCAACGTGGTGACGCGCCGCGTCGGCACCGCGGCCGTGGCCGGCGACGAGCTGGGTCAGCTGCCCCCCCGCCTGCCGCAAATGCCGGGCTACCACCTGGTGCGCGCCGACCGCAGCGGCATCAGCATGGTCAACATCGGCGTCGGCCCGGCCAATGCCAAGACCATCACCGACCACATTGCCGTGCTGCGCCCGCATGCCTGGATCATGCTGGGCCACTGCGCCGGCCTGCGCAACACGCAGCAACTCGGCGACTACGTGCTGGCGCATGGTTATGTGCGCGAAGACCATGTGCTGGACGAAGAACTGCCGCTGTGGGTGCCGATTCCGGCACTGGCCGAGATTCAGGTGGCGCTGGAAGCCGCCGTGTCGGAGGTGACACAGCTGAAAGGGCCGGAACTAAAACGCATCATGCGCACCGGCACCGTCGCCAGTACCGACAACCGCAACTGGGAACTGCTGCCCGACAACGGCCCGCAGCGCCGCTTCAGCCAGAGCCGCGCCGTGGCGCTGGACATGGAAAGCGCCACCATCGCCGCCAACGGTTTCCGCTTCCGGGTGCCCTACGGCACGCTGTTATGTGTGAGCGACAAGCCCCTGCACGGCGAGATCAAGCTGCCGGGCATGGCCAATCATTTTTACCGCGAACGGGTCGACCAGCACCTGCGCATCGGCATCCGGGCGGTGGAACTGCTGCGCGAGCAGGGGGTGGATCAGTTGCATAGCCGCAAGCTGCGCAGCTTTGCGGAAGTGGCGTTTCAATAGTTTTGAGCCAAACAAGGCTCTAGCGCACGCCCCTTGTGCGTTAGGCGCTATTTTTTAGATAGCATAGTTCAGATTGTTCGTCGCTTCACTTTGAACGCCGCAAACGTTCAAGGCGGACGCATTGCTCGCTCAGGAACAAATTGACTGCAAGCAATCGCTGTTGCTCAAAGTTGGGATGCGAATTTCAGCTTGAGACCCAAACCGGCTGTACAGTTTTCCGAACTGATCATTCCAAACCAGACATCGACATCAGCCTTTCCAAGATGACCAGAATTAGTTGATTTTGCAGATCCAAACAACTCAAATAAATGGCCGCGAGTTCAACGCTTGAAGGCGAGTAAGAGAACGCCACCGGCGACCATCGCAATGCCCGACCACTCGCGAAGTGATGGCCGTTCGCCCAGAAATGTGAACGCGAACACAGCTACCAGCACGAGGCTGAGCTTGTCTACCGGCGCGACCTTGGAGGCCTCTCCTATCTTGAGTGCCCGGAAATAACATACCCAAGACGCGCCAGTGGCCAGGCCGGACAACCCAAGGAACAACCAGGTCTTCGACGAAAGCGCGAAGGGGTTGGACCACTTTCCCGCGTAAGCCACGAACACCGACAGTACAACAATGATGATTGCCGTTCGGATCAAGGTGGCCAAATCGGAATCGACGCCCTGAATGCCAATTTTGGCAAAAATGGCTGTCAGTGCCGCAAAAACGGCGGACAGAATTGCCCAATAGAACCAGTCGGTTGATGTCGCCATATTTAAAGTGGTTTAGCCAGCGGCACGAGAACACAGACACACAGGCCGGAATGCCTCACTTCGTCTGAGAATCCTAGTTGAATCTCAGCGCCAATCCGGTCTGTGACTGCCTTGACGATGGAAAGACCCAGACCTGATCCGACTTGATCGCTCCCAAGAGTGCGATAGAACGGATCAAACACTCGCTTCCGCTCGTCGACTTGAATACCTGGCCCTGAGTCTTGAATGCGCAATATTGCGCGACCTTCTTCCGTGGTGACAGAAAGATCGACCCTGCCACCATCCGGCGTGTAACGAATGGCGTTATCGACTAAGTTCTTGACTACGGCAATCACGTCCAGCTCGTTAACCCAGAGCTGGGCGTCTTGCTCTCCTTCGACGCCGATGTCGATGTGCTTGGCGTCGGCCAGAGGCATAAGGTCTTCCAGCACGCGGCGATAAACGTGCTGCACCGATACAGACGACTTGGGTCGGTCGAGTGCAGCCTGCGCCTTGGCCAAGGTGAGAAGCTGATCCAGCAGATTCCGGCCGCGCTCAATGCCTCGGCGCAGTGTGATAAGTCGTTCACGCGCGAGGTCTGACATATCCGCCTGATCCAGTCGCTCTGCTTGCAGTGATAAGGCAGTCAACGGGGATCGCAGCTCATGCGCCGCATCCGCGACAAAACGGCGCTGTGTTTCCATGGACTGGTCAACGCGGGCCAGAAGACGGTTGATCGCCACCACGAACGGACGCACTTCAGCGGGAAGATGACTTTCCTCAACCGGATGTAACTCTTGTTCGGCGCGTTGGTCAATTTCAGCCGATAAAGAAGCGATGGGCCGGAACATCTTGCGCACAAGGTCAGCCACGATCAAAAGCAGAATAGGAACCAGGATCAGAAACGGCATCAAGGTTCGCAAGGCGCTGTCGCGTGCAATTTCATCGCGAATACCTGTTTCTTGCGCCACGGCGATCCGCTCGCCACTGGACGTTGTTTTGACAAGCACACGGAACGGCTCACCGCTAACATCAAGCGTATGCAGACCATCGGGCAGCGTGATCGGGAGTGGCAGCGGTGCTCCTGTATCTTTATTTCCGGCTGCCTTGCTGCTATCTGCAAGATACTGGACGATAACGCGGGACACTTCATCGCTGTCTTTGGTACGACCATCGTCTCCAGGATGTGCACGCTGGAGGTGTTGCCGATCAAACATCGCCGCAACTTGGCGCAGCATGTCGTCTTGCATTTCGTGGGCTTCGTCGAAGGCGGATAAAAAAGAAAATATGCCGGCCACCAAGGCAATGACCAAAATGGTCAACGACAGCGAAAATGACAGCTTGAGCTGAACCGACTCGTTCAGGCGTTTTTTGAAACCATCCATCCAACCCCCCTGACATTTTTGATGACTTCACTGCCCAGTTTGCGTCGTAGTGCATGGATCAGGAATTCAACGGCATTGCTTTCGACCTCTTCACCCCATCCGTAGATACGGTCTTCCAGATCAGTGCGGGAAAGAATGGCACCAGGGCGTACCAGCAAGGCTTGCAACAAGGCGAACTCACGGTTGGAGAGTTGCATAGGAACACGGTCGTTGAGCGTCGCCTCTCGCGTAGCCGGATCGAGTGACACAACACCATTACCGAGCACGAGCGTTGCGCTTCCTCCCTTGCGTCGCAACACCGCGCGCATGCGGGCCAGCAGTTCGGCCATCTCAAAAGGCTTGAGCAAATAATCATCGGCCCCGCCATCGAGGCCGCGCAGTCGATCATCAAGGCCGTCTCGGGCAGTGATGATGAGCAGTGGAACCGGATTGTCTTTGGCGCGAATGCGGGTCAGCACGTCCAGACCATCCTTCCCAGGAAGACCCAGATCGAGCAGCACCAGGTCATAGTGCTGGCATCCGAGTGTTGTGAGGGCAGTTTGCCCGTTTTTCACCCAGTCGGCAGCATAAGAGGCGTCTTTTAGCGCCCCCTGGATGGCTTCGCCGATCATGGCGTCGTCTTCGACCAGCAATACTCGCATTCTCTCTCCAGTTGTTTTTGCCGCATCCCACACACCAGATGCATTCCATCTGTCAAGGGAGCATTGAAGTAAGCACTCCATCCTTGAGTTTGATGTGGTGATACATGGCAGCTAAAGCATGAATTCCCGCTGACCACATGATGACATCGCCAAGAAACTTGTGTACTTCACCCCAATCCGCAAGACCGGACAAATTCGAGTTAGCGATGAAAGGCAGTTCGTTAATCCGAAACCCACCCAACAACGTTAAAGGAGTGGACTCCGATCCCAAAGCCAATAGTGCAGTGAGCGGTAATGCAAAAAGTAAAACCCACAATACAAAATGCATCAGTCGAGATAGGAGATGCATCCATGCCGTCATCTGAAGCCTAGGGGCATCTGGACGCACTGCAACCCAGACCAAGCGTAGAAATGTGAGCGTAAATACGGCGATGCCCAAGGACTCATGCCAAATGATGTCATTTCGTGTACCAGGGTCGATACCGTCATCCAGCAATCGACCAAAGTCTTCGGGACCCAACACGAATGCTATGACAACAATGATTGCCGTAATCCAATGAAAGGCTTTACTTAATTTATCGTATTGATCTAAATTTTTTTGCTTCACGTTGTTACTCCATTTAAAAATTCCTAGCAGCTAAATATGGCGGCATATTCAATGCGCGGTTCTAGCTGCACGTTGTTTGAACAGCAAGATACTGGTCAGAATAAAAGCGAACAGCGCCGCCGATGCTGAATAACTGTCAAGTCCCGCCTGTTTGTAAACACGCTTGACGAATAAATCAGGTTTTTCTGCGCGCCATTTTTGCAACGCCTGAATGGGCGTCTGGTGGTTCAGCGCACGTTGCGGGATATGGTGGTTGTAGGT
>Ga0209100_1000310_pt1 | contig 47262 bp, 33 predicted proteins | sample lystaG_FD_185480 | JGI IMG/M metagenome (GOLD analysis project Ga0209100, IMG submission 185480) | Glacier valley bacterial and archeal communities from Borup Fiord, Nunavut, Canada, to study Microbial Dark Matter (Phase II) -... | ecosystem: Environmental > Aquatic > Freshwater > Ice > Glacier ... | reverse complement strand
AATTTGGCAATCTCCTGATGCGAGTATCCTTCGATGGCATAAAGGTTAAAAACCATTCTGTATCGTGGAGGAAGCTGTTGAATAATTTTCATTAAATCGTCCGCTGAAATGCCTGAAAGTGTTTCTTCTGAATACTGAATACTTTCGAAAACCATCATATCTTCAACCGGATAAAGATGATTGCTCTTTCTGAATTTCTCAAGCGATGTATTAACCATTATCCGGCGCATCCATCCTTCGAAAGACCCTTTGAATCCGAACTGGTCGATTTTTGTAAAGACACGAATGAACCCGTCCTGAAGATTATCTTCAGCTTCGGTTGCATCTTTTGAATAACGCAGGCAGACCCCGTACATTTTTGGCGCAAAATGGTTGTACAGTGTTGTCTGGGCTTTTCGGTCGCCCGATGCACATTTTTGTATCGTTTCTTCGAGGTTGGTCACTAAATTCGACTTTTAGTTAATTATAGCAAAAATCAGACCCGAAGGAACATTAAAATTTGCATCATAAGTATTAAAGTAAGTTAAAGAACGAAAAAGAAACTTATCCGCGTACGGAAGTTGATCAGGTTGCAAAGTTCCAAATTGATTTCTCATATTTTTTAACTCCTGTAAAGTGGTAAATAGGCTCTTTTGTGTATAAGACGGATTTAATTATTCAATAGGTTGCGTGATCATTAAAAAAAATGTACGAGAATAAAATCAAGAAGCAAGTCACGTATAAGAAATGCAAGAATGAACCCTATTTTTATTTATTACATTAACTAATATTGAGATAAATTAACTATTATTGTAATTGATTTTTAAAATCAAAACCTACAATATATCGAACTGAACCAAATGAGTAAAGATGTCAACAATGAGTATTGGCTGGTTATCTGGACTCGTTTTAAAGCGGGAGACCAGGAAGCATTTGCTGTCTTGTATAACCACCACGTCAATGCCCTTTACAACTATGGTATAAAGCTTTGCAAGGATAAAGATTTTGTTAAGGATGCCTTGCAGGATCTTTTTCTCGAATTGTTTCTTAACCGCGATAAAATCAGGATTTCTCCCGAACATCTGAAGTTTTACCTGTTACTGGCACTTAAGCGGAATCTGATTAAGAAATTAAAGGCAGGAAGAAAGATCAGTCATGAATTCAACGATTCATTAGATTTTGAGCCTCAATACAGTATTGAATTCCAAATCATGGAGCAGGAAAAGGATGAAGAGATCAACCGAAAAGTATCAGATGCTATTCGTCAGCTACCACCTAAACAGAAAGAGGCTATTTATTTGCGCTACAATGAATCACTCGAATACGAGGAAATCGCCGCTATCTTGGAAATTACAGTCGAATCGGTGCGAAAACAGGTTTGTCGAGCATTAAAAACGGTGCGTGAAATCATTGGAAGTGAGGTATTAAGTATTTTGTTTACGCTCATGTTAAAAAAAGGTTAAAAAATCTGTCCATGTTTTAACAATTAGTTTCCTTTAAGGGTGTAACAACTAACAAGGCATGGCGCATCTGAGCAAATACATTGAAAATATAAACTTTATAGCCTGGGTATTTCAACCAAATGTCGAATTGGAAGAATGGTGGAACCAGTTCGAAACCGAACATCCGGAAGAGAAAAAGAATATCCAGTTAGCGCGTAAAGTGCTGATGAAGTTCAGAACTGCGAACAGTGAGTTATCCGAAGCTGAGAAAATCATGTTGTTTTCGAAGGTCTTAAAACAAGTAGAAGAGAAACAACATTCAGGGAAAACGGTGCGTTTAATTACTGGTTTATTGAAATATGCAGCTGTGGCATTGTTGTTCTTTTCGATAGGGGCATTGTTGTTCTACAGACCCGGCAAATTCAATTCCCTGGATTATGCTCAATCCCTTACTGAACCGATACCTGGGAATTCTGCCAAACTGATTCGTGCGAATGGAGAGGATATTACGCTTACAGCCGATAAATCGATTCTACAATACCAGGCTGATGGGAGATTAGTGGTCAACAATGATACTATTAGTGCCAGTCAATCAAAGCCGGCAAAGGCAACAGCCATGAACCAGTTAATTATTCCTTTTGGCAAAACATCGGAGGTATTGTTATCCGACCGGACAAAAGTTTTTTTGAATGCAGGCAGCCGGTTGGTCTATCCTGAAAATTTTTCCGGAGACACGCGTGACGTATTACTTTTTGGAGAAGCTTTTTTTGAGGTGCAACACGATCAGAACCATCCGTTTATTGTACGTGTAGGTGGAATGCAAATAAAAGTGTTGGGAACCCGGTTTAATGTATCTGCCTATCCTGCTGATAATGTGATCGAAACTGTGCTGGCAGAAGGAAAAGTAAGTATGGAACAGGATGACGCAGGCTTTTTTGATCAGGCAACAGAATTAGTCCCAAACCAAATGGCGTCTTTTAACAGAACCACAAAAGCGAGCATCGTAAGAACTGTAGATACAGATAATTATACGTTGTGGACTTCAGGCATCCTCAAATTTGAAAGTACCGATTTAAACCGGATATTAAAACGTGTCGAACGCTTTTACAACATCCGTTTTCACTTCAGCGACCCAATGTTAGGCGGTTTGCGAATATCGGGAAAGCTTCAATTAAATGACGACAAGGAAGAAATATGCCAACGCCTTGCAATCGCAGCATCTGTAAAAATATTAAAAAAAGGAGACGGTCTCTATGAGGTCTTAAGATAAAAAACCGGTGAGTGTTCGAGCACCCCCCGGTTTAATGTGTGTCAAATTTTTATTATTGTATCATTTAACGCTTCAAAATTATGAAAAAAAAACGAGAAATTTTGTTCCCGTTGGGGGATGAGATGCGATTAAGACTTAGAAAGATGAAACTTACCTTCCTGTTGACCTTTTTGGTCATTGCCTCATTTGGCAACAGTTTTTCCCAGGTGACGCTTTCGCTTAATTTTAGGAATGCGAACATCCGCGATGTGTTAGCGACCATCGAGAAAAAAACCGACTACATTTTCATGTACAAGGATGATGTCTTGTATGGTACAAAGGAAATATCGGGCGATTTTCAGGATGCGAAATTCGACGAGGTGCTCAAATCAATTTGCGCCCAAAGCAATGTTGATTACGAAGTGCGCGACCGTCAGATTATCCTTAAAGAAAAGGTGATCGTTCTGGTATCGGATCTGCAACAGCCCCAAAAGAAAGAAATTTCAGGAATTGTGAAAGATTCAAAAGGCGAGCCAATACCTGGTGCAACCGTTTTGGTAAAAGGTACCACCATTGGAATCACTACTGACATGGATGGAAAATTTCAACTTTCTGTTCCTCTTGATGCCAAAACATTGGTTGTCTCATTTATTGGGATGAAGGCACAAGAAATGACGTTGTCTGGAAAAACTTCCTTTCTGGTTGCATTGGAAGATGAAGCTTATGCAATTGATGAAGTTGTGGCTGTTGGGTATGGTGTACAGCGCAAATCGGACTTAACCGGTGCAACAAACCGGTTATCTGAAAAAGACATGGTCAAAACGCTGGCCTCCTCACCTATCGAAATGATCCAGGGTCGTATTGCTGGTGTTAATATTACTCAAAACAGCGGGGAACCTGGTGCTGGCATGACTGTTCGTATCCGTGGAGCAAGCTCAATCCGATCCGGACAGGAACCTCTTTATGTTGTTGACGGTATTCCGCTTGATAATTCCAATCTTACCCCTACGGGAGGTACTGCCGCCGGTTACGGAAGTGGTGGAAACAAAAACCCACTCGGGTTCATCAATCCTGAAGACATTGAATCAATCGATATTTTGAAAGACGCTTCTTCTACAGCTATTTATGGTGCACGCGGTGCAAATGGGGTGGTACTTGTAACTACCAAAAAAGGTAAGAAGGGTGAAAGTAAAATAACTGTTGATTCTTATGTGGGAGTTTCAACCATCCGCGAGAAAATGAATATGTTATCTGCTGATGCGTTCAGAGCATACAAAAGAGCTGATGGTGCAAAATTGCTTGATAAAGGTGCTAGTACCGATTGGCAGAACCAAATCTTCAGGTCAGCCTTAACTCAGAACCACGCCTTAGGTTTGAGTGGTGGAAGCGACAAATCTTCCTACCACTTTTCACTTGGTTCTCTTAATCAGCAAGGTATTATCCACAATTCGGACATGAAAAAATTGAACGCGAGTATGAAACTTACCCAAAAAGCATTCAACGATAAATTATTGTTGACTGCAAGTTTAATGGCTTCGCAACAGGAAGACGCCCGTATGCCAATCTCTGAAGCCAGTGGCTCAGGTTACGAAGGCGACTTGATCATTACTGCCCTTAAATCGAATCCGACATTTCCGATTTACAATGCAGATGGTACTTATTTTCAGTACACAACTGCTCAGCGTAACCCGGTTGCTATGATGAACCTTGTTGACGACAGAACAAACACACTGCGTGTAGTTGCCAATATATCGGCTGAATACGAAATCATCAAGGGATTGAAATATAAATTGAACATTGGTTTGGATAAAGCAAATGCCGAACGTCGTGTGAATCAGGATAACCAGTTAACTTATTTGGCAAATCATGGACAAGCCAATATAAACAGTCTTACTGCTACTAACAAACTGATTGAAAATTACGTTACTTATGCCACTAAATTCGGGGCTGATCATTCTTTCAACTTCCTGTTAGGCCATTCTTATCAAAATTTCAGCGGAAATACAAACAACCTTTACGTCTATGGTTTTACTGTTCAGGGAATCAAATACACTGATAACCTCGGGTATGGGAATTTCTCGTCATCTGTATCGTCATCTTCGGCTTATGAACGTGAATTACAATCATTCTTTGGTCGTGCAAATTACTCTTTAAGAGATAGATACCTGATGACATTTACAGTGAGGCGCGATGGTTCTTCCAAATTTGGGACCAACAATAAATATGGTAATTTCCCTTCTGCCGCACTCGCGTGGCGTATGATGGAAGAAGATTTCATGAAAAATGTCAAACTGTTTAGTAACCTTAAAGTTCGTTTAGGCTGGGGTTTAACCGGTAACCAGGAAATTCCGGATAAAATATCGTTGATGTCAGTTGGAACCGCAACCAACGCGAATATGCTCAGCAACGGTAATCTGATCCCTGGTATTACTTTCAACCGGACACCCAACCCTGACATCAAATGGGAAACTACCAATCAGATTAACTTTGGGATTGATTTTGGCTTCCTGAAAGATCGCTTGTCAGGAACTATCGACCTGTTCAACAAAAAGACAACCGATGTTTTACTCGAAATAGCATCAAAAGATCCGGCACCAACTTCAACACAGTGGCAAAATGTTCCTGGGTTAGAGATAAAGAACAATGGGATTGAAATAGGGTTGACAGGTGTGATAATCGAAAAACCAGGACTAAAATGGGATGTAACATTTAATGTAGCCCGTATTAAAAATAAAGTATCAGGGTTAAAAACTGCTCCTATCCTGACCGGCGCTGCTTCAGGGCAGGGTTTGTCGGGGACATTCACTCAGGAGATAGCTAATGATCAACCCATTGGTTCTTTCTACGGAATGGTGTTCGAAGGATTTGATTCAAGTGGTCTTGGCATATACAAAAAAGATGCAAATGGCACAATAGTAAAAGAGTTTTTAGGCTCTGCCCTACCTGATGTTACTTATAGCTTAAGTTCGTCGTTGACGCTTAAAGGTTTCGATGCCAGTATGTTCTGGTATGGAACTCAAGGGAATAAAGTATATAACAACACCGCCAATGCCTTGTTTCTGAAAGGTCCGCTTGAAAATTCGGGAAACGTAAGAGCTGATATTGCTACTAATACTGAAAGCCCAACCAATTCAAACGCTTATTCTTCCAGATTTATTGAAGATGGTTCTTTTCTCCGGTTGGCGAACGTAACGTTCGGCTATACATTCAATACCAAATCAATCAAATGGTTGAGTAAACTAAGGGTATATGCTACCGGCAATAATTTACTCCTGATCACTAAATACAAAGGTTTTGACCCTGAAGTTAATATTAATGCTTCAAACAATAATGTTCCATCTTTGGGTGTTGACTATTCTACATTCCCAAAATCACGGACATTTACCTTTGGTGTTAACCTTCAATTTTAAATCTTAAATTCAGCATAAAATGAAACGAAATAAATTCATTAAATACTGCACTTCTATTGCACTGGTCGGGTTAATGGCATGTACCAACCTCGACGAAAAGGTTCTTGACGAACAACTTGGCACAAATCTGGTAAACGATCCAAGCAACGCGACCGCATTGATTAATGCACCTTATGCCAGTTTAAGGCGTACGATCGAATGGTACGATTACTGGGCGCTGCAACAAGTATCAACTGACGAAACAATTGTTCCAACACGTGGATCAGATTGGTATGATAATGGCGAATGGATACAGCTTCATCGTCAAACCTGGACGGCCGACCATGTTCGTATGAAAAATGTTTGGGATGCATTAAGTCAAGGCATATCGCGTTCGAATGTTGCCATGAATTATATCGGGAAATTCGCTCAGACGGCAACAACGACCCAATACATTAACGAAGCCAAATTTTTGAGGGCTTATTATATGTATCTGATGTGCGATTTATTCGGTCAGGTTCCTTATCGCGAATTTGACGCCGTAGATTTTTCGGCTGCACCTACTCTTTTTAGCCGACAACAGGCTGCCGATAAGATTATTGCCGATATTAATGAAGCATTGCCTAACTTGAAAACAAAAGCAGAAGTTGGCTCTGATCGCATTACAAAGGGAGCTGCCCAGGCTTTGCTTGCCAAAGTGTATTTAAATTATGAAGTCTGGACAGGAACAAAAAAATATGCTGAAACCATTACAGCATGTAACAATCTTATCAATGATGCCAGCTATGCGGTTGCAACTGATTATTGGACCATGTTCCAGAAAGATGTTGCCGAACATCCTGAATTTATTTTGCGCGTCCCTATGGATGACAATGTAGATATGGGTAGCGGTAGTGTTTGGGTAAACTTTACCCTGCATTATAATCAGGTTGTCGGAGCCTTAACCAGTTTCTGGAATGGTCCATGTACTACTTCTACATTCTTTGATACCTGGGATAAGGTAAACGATGTCCGTTATTACGACCCCCGGATCAAAAGTACATGTGGGTTCAATCAAGGATTTCTGTCGGGCCAGCAGTATGGTGTTGATGGCACAGCACTGACAATACGTAGTGGTGCACCTCTGATTTTCGTGCCTGAAGTTAACATCGAAAGTGCACCTGAAAATGCTGGTATTCGCATTATTAAGTTTGCTCCAAATCCAAATACAACTCACCAGTTCTCTTCGCCTAACGATGTGCCAATCATGCGTATTTCTGATATTTACCTGATTCGCGCTGAAGCTAAATTGAGAAATGGAGATGCTGCAGGAGCTTTGGCTGACGTTAACTACCTCAGGGGCAAACGCAGCGCTACGGGAAAAACCTTGCCAGCCCTTACCACTGTGACCTTGAACGACCTATTGAAAGAACGTGGCTTCGAATTGTATTGGGAAGGACTGCGTCGTCAGGACTTGATCCGTTTTGGCAAATACGGTGACGCATGGCAAGGTAAAGCCGCAACCGATATGAATAAGACGAAGCTTTATCCTATCCCAACTTCGGCTTTGGGAGCTAACCCGGATTTAAAACAAAATACAGGTTATTAATATTGTTTTTCAATAAGATATAAAAAGGCTATCCGATTTCGGGTAGCCTTTTGTTTGAATTAATACTTCATGCTTGCGGCTTTTGGAAATTCTACAATATTAATAGAGATCTGGATATAAGATTAGTATGCATATAATTGCCTGAAAATACTTAAATCCAATACTAAATTGGAAATTGTTTATTTAAAACCAATACTAAATTGGAATTTTGTTTAACTTTGGACAAAAAATATCATGTATCGAAAAATTGAAGATTATTTAAAACAATGGAGGCTCAATGTTAATCGCAAACCAATGATATTGAGGGGAGCAAGACAAGTGGGAAAAACTTACATTATAGATAAATTTGGGATAGAAAATTATACACATTACCTAAAAATAAATTTTGAGCAAGATTCCAATTTGCAAGCCGTTTTTGAAACCAATAAACCACAGCAAATAGTAAATGAACTATCTGCTCTTTACAATGTCCCAATTCTGGATCACCAAACTCTGATATTTATTGATGAAATTCAAATTTCGCCCAATGCAATTAGTGCGCTTCGATATTTTTATGAACAAATGCCTAATATTCATATTATTACTGCCGGCTCGTTGCTGGATCATTCACTAAACGAAATTCAATATGCTATGCCGGTTGGAAGGGTTGAATTTGCTTATATGTATCCACTTAATTTCATGGAATTCCTTACTGCATTTGAAGAGACAGGCTTGGTGGACTATATTGAAAACTATAGGATTGAGAATGTATTCAGCCAGGCAATTCACAATAAATTATGTGACTATTTACGTTTGTATTTTTTTATTGGTGGAATGCCTGAGGCTGTAAGAACCTACATTGAAACCAAGAATTTGATTGAGGTTGAAAAGGTTCATTCAAGTATTTTAACCTCCCTGCAATATGATTTCGCAAAATACGGAACTCGTAAACAACAAGAATTTCTGAAGGATGTATTGAACTACTGCGCCAATAATATTGGTCGAAAAGTCAAATATGTTAGCATCAATAAAAATGCACATTCAAGTCAGTTGAAAGAGGCATTATTAAAACTGGAACTTAGCAGAGTTTTGCATTTGGTACGGAATACTAAATCTACTGAAACTCCAATAACTCAATACCTGGATAGTGACATTTTTAAGCCAATATTTTTAGATATCGGGCTCGTAAATAGCCTGGCAAAAATAAAACTAAGTGATATTCAGAACCTGGTAACCGATTTTGAAGGCGCTTTAGCCGAACAGTTTGTGGGTCAGGAATTTATTGCAAATAGCAACTTTTATTTAGAACAAAAACTTTATTATTGGCACAGGGAATCAAAAAACTCAAATGCTGAAATCGATTATTTATATCAAATTGACAATAAAATATTTCCGGTAGAAGTGAAATCAGGGAAAAGAGGAACGCTAAAATCACTTCATGTTTTCCTGAGTGAAAAAGGCAAATCGACCGGCATAAGACTTAACCTTGATCTGCCAAATTTTGGTATTGATTTGACGGCTAGCCTAAATATACAAAATGCAATTAAATTAAAATATAATTTGCTTTCCTTACCTCTCTATTTTGCTGGTAATCTGAATAGACTATTTCAAAATTCGGATATTGTTCTGTAGTTCGAATAAAATTTTTCAGAATATATATGCTTTTGAAAATCATTAGTAGTAAGAATGGTAAGATGTCGTATTTCCATGATTGTGAACTTCCGAAAAATAGCACCTTTCGAAGGTTCTAATATTAAACATAGAAAATACGACATCTACTTGGCCTCATTACTTAGTACTACTTACTCCTTTTTATTCCACCATGATCTCATCAACGAACAACCAGGTATCTTTGCCTTCACCAACGTGTCCTTGGGGGAAATTGCCCACATTGTAAGCGATCACTTTTACAAAATTGGCTGATGTAGGATTGAACGTAGCTGAAAATTCTTTCAACTGTTTATCAGCCGATAAAGGATCTACATCGTTCGCCACTTCGGCAACTTTCTGAAATGTGATGCCATCGGCAGAAACGTAGAATTCCACTTTTTTTGGAAAAAAGATCCACGCCCCGGCATTTTGAAATGTTCCTGCTGAAATACTGTGAATTTCGGCAGCCTGTTGCAAATCAATCACGACTTCCATATTGGTTGCTGCCCAAGCCTGCCATTCACCATCGGCATGATTGGTGCTTCCGCGAACCCCGTTTACAAGCGTATATTCGCCCGAGCCTTTATAGTTTTCGCTGTAAGGAATAATATATTTTACAGGTTTTGCCGTTGCCTTGTTGATGCTAAACGATTGGCTGAATGATTTTTCAGCAGGCGCACCGTTTAGAATGGTCACTGCTTTCAACGTCGATGTTTTATCAAGTAAAACCGGTTCGGTATAAATTTGAGACTGGGCATTGGGCTCGCTGCCATCGGTGGTATAATGTATCTCAAGACCAGAAAGTTCGCTGCTTAGACTCACTGCCAGCTGTTTTTTCTCCGGATTGGATTGCGATTTAGCTGATACTTTATAGGCACTTTTTGAATAGTTAATCCCCATCTGATCATATCGTTTCATCATCAACTGAATACGGCGCGAGAAATCTTCCCAGTTACGGACTTCCTTCGGACTCCATAAAGCTTCGGCAAGTGCTGCTATACGCGGGAAAGTCATGTATTCAAGGTGCTTGAAATTTGGAATATACTCCGTCCATAAATTGGCCTGACCGCCCAATATATGTTTGGCTGCAGTCGCATCCAACTCCGGTGGAACAGGGCTGAAATTATAAACCTTATTTAATGGCAGATAACCGCCAATGGCCAATGGTTCCTGGTCCATAGGTCCCTGATAATAATCAAAATAACAATCTGAATTTGGCGTCATTACCACATCGTGGCCCAAAGTGGCAGCTTCAATGCCCCCTTTAAAACCACGCCAGCTCATCACGGTAGCTTCGGCAGGCAATCCGCCTTCTAAAATTTCATCCCAGCCAAGTAAAACCTTGTTTTTCGAATTGATGAACTTTTCAATTCGTTTGATGAAATAGCTTTGAAGTTCGCCCGTATTTTTAAGTCCTTCTGTCTTAATCCGTTTTTGGCATTTCGGACATTTCTCCCATTCTGTTTTTGTCGCCTCGTCACCTCCGATATGAATGTATTTTGATGGAAACAAGTCGATTACTTCGCTTAATACATCTTCTACAAACTGAAATGTTGAATCGTTGCCGGCACAATAAATATCGGTGATTGGCCATACGCCGCCGGGCTGAACGGTAAAAGGACCTCCTGTGCACGAATATTGCGGATAGGCAGCCAAAGCGGATGTGACATGTGCGGGCATTTCAATTTCCGGAACGATGGTGACGAATTTGCTTTGTGCATAAGCCACCATTTCCTTGATATCTGCCTGTGTATAAAATCCTCCGTATGTTGCTTTTTCTCCTGCTTCCTGTTTGGGTCGCGAATTCCATGGTTTATCTTCGCGGTTAACACGCCAGGCGCCTACTTCAGTTAGTTTAGGGTACTTTTTAATTTCAATACGCCAGCCATTATCATCAACCAGGTGAAGATGAAAGGTGTTTATTTTATTCAACGAAAGATTATCAATCATTCGGAGAACCTCCTCTTTTGTAAAGAAGTGGCGCGAAACATCGAGCATATAACCCCGCCATTTGAAGGATGGACTGTCCGAGATGCTAATAACGGGAACCAGCCATTCAATTTTTTCCTGTTTCTGGCTACTTTCAATTTCAGCCGGAAGTAATTGACGCAATGTTTGAATGGCATAGAAGAAACCTGCCGGTTTTGCCGCTTTTATTTCGATGCCACTCTTTTTAACTTCAAGTGAGTAGGCTTCATCCGGCAATTGTGAATCGGTTTTGAAATAAACCTGATTAGAACCTTCTGTGCCTCCAACAGTTATCTCAGGTTTCCAACCGGCTACTTTTTCGAACATTGCAGCTAATTGGCTGGCAATTACTTCCTGTTCAGCATTCTCAACTATCAGTGCAGTGCCCTGGTTAAATTTAAAGGATGATTCACCCAAAGTCATTTTCTGAACCTGGGGAATGATGGCAATTTCACTTGCTGTGAAAGTTTTGTTAGGCTTGCAGCTCCAGATGAAGGTGCAGCACAGTAAAATCAGTATTCCGTTGAGCGTTCGTTTCATTGCTATTTAAATTTGTTTTAGAAGGTACCAAGATAAGACAAATTCTATTTTGAATCATGATTTTTTGTAAGAACATCGTGGATGTTACTAAAAAAGTTTAAAAAGTAACAGATCGGTCTCGTCTATTTCGCATCATTATACTATTTTTACAATCGAAATAGCTCACTAAACATTAATAACTTCTTCTATGAGATCACTAAAACTGGTTTTTCTTTTTCTGATACTTACTACACTTAAAGTATCTGCTCAGCACGAAGGTCAAACTTATGTTCCTGATCCAAATCCGCTTATCCAGCATCGGATTGACGAATGGCAGGATATCAAATTCGGATTGCTCATGCATTGGGGTCCTTACAGCCAATGGGGAATCGTGGAGTCGTGGTCGATTTGTCCCGAAGACGAAGGATGGTGTGTGCCCGATACGGTGAAAGACTATTTTGCCTATAAAAAACAGTATGAGAACCTCGGAAAAACATTCAATCCGGTCAAATTTGATCCGGAGAAATGGGCCAAAGCAGCCAAGGACGCGGGAATGAAATATGTCGTTTTTACCACGAAACACCATGACGGGTTTTGTATGTTCGACAGCAAATACACTGACTATAAAATTACAGGAAAAGATTGCCCGTTTCATACCAATCCGAAGGCCGATGTTACGAAGGAGATTTTCAATGCCTTCCGAAACCAGGGTTTGTGGATTGGAGCTTATTTCTCAAAACCAGACTGGCACAATACCGATTATTGGTGGCCACAGTTTCCTCCTCTCGACCGGAATGTGAATTACGATCCGGCTTTGTATCCTGAAAAATGGAACAGTTTTGTGAATTTCACACACAACCAGGTAATGGAACTTTGCACGAATTACGGTAAAATCGATTTGCTTTGGTTTGACGGGGGCTGGGTTCAGAAGCAAGCTGTTCCTGCCGGTGAAGCTCCTCAGATTCCTGGGTTCAAGGTTAAAAAAGTTTTTAACCAGGATATAAAAATGGATGAACTGGTTACCAAAATCCGTTCGAAACAACCTGATGCCATCGTTGTTGACCGTGCTGTTGAGGGTAAAAATCAAAATTACCTGACGCCTGAAAATATGGTTCCTGGTAAGTTATTGCATTACCCCTGGGAATCATGCATTATAATGGGCGGTGGCTGGTCGTATTCCTACAATGCCAAAATGAAACCATCGCGTGACATGATTCACATGCTGGCCGATATTGTTGCCAAAGGCGGTAACCTGTTGCTGAATATTGGTCCGGGTCCTGATGGTACCTGGTACGATGAGGCGTATGCCCGTCTCGATGATATGGGTGCATGGCTGAAAATAAACGGTGAGGCAATTTACAGTACACGGCCAATCTCACCGTATGTGGATGGCAAATTACGTTTCACGAAAGGGAAGGATGGCGCTGCCTACATTATATATTTGCTTGCCGAAAATGAAAAACTTCCGGCTGTAATTCAGGTAAACGGTTTTATTCCTGAAAAAGGTGGCAAAATTACGATGATGGGGAAGAGGGGTAGTTCTGTGAAATGGGAATCTGAGGGAAATGGTTTTAAAATGGCTATTTCTGAAAGTCTGATAAAAGCGTTGCCTTCAAACTATGCAGTTGTCTTTAAAGTGAATAACTAAATAAAACCAAAATATAAAACTTAAATTTAACACTCCGAAATATGCAATCAACGACCCGTTCCGGTCTTAAATTCCTGATACTTCTCCCATTGTTTTGTATTCTTGTATCCTGTTCCGTAAAAAAGGAAACCTTTAATCCAACGGCATATGTCGATCCGCAGATTGGTTCGGTACACGGCCGCTGGTTCTTTTATACACCTGCCTGTTTGCCATTTGGAATGGCAAAATTAGCGCCTCATACCAATGCTTATGGAAGTCCGGGAAGTTGGATGCCTTGTGGTTATGATGATCGTCATACATCCATTGAGGGTTTCGGCCATTTCCATGAATTTCAGATTGGCGGATTGGTTGTGATGCCAATTACCGGTGTTTTGCAAACTGTTCCAGGAACGCTTGAAAACCCTGATGCCGGTTACCGTTCACGTTTCGATAAATCATCGGAACATGCTGAACCGGGTTATTATTCGGTGTTTTTAAAAGATTATGGCATCAAAGCTGAACTGACTGCTACAGAACGCGTCGGTTTTCACCGATATACATTTCCCGAATCGAAAGAATCACGTATCATCTTTGATGTAGGACATCGTCAGGGTGAAAGCAGTGATGTGACAGAGGCGAATATCCGGTTGTCCGGAAAATCCGAATTGGAAGGCGCAATCGAAACCTATCCGGAATACCTGAAAGTTTGCGATCCGGGAAAACGGGTAAAAATGTATTTCGTTATTCAATTGAATAAGGAACCCGAATCGTTTGGTGCCTTCACCGATTCACTGATGTTTCAGAATCAGAAAGAAACAAAAGGGATCGGAAACGGAATGTTTCTGAAATTCACAACGAAGAAAGATGAAGTGGTTGAGATGCAGGTGGGGCTTTCGTATACGAGCATTGAGAATGCACGTAAAAATCTTGTGGCAGAAGCCACCGGACAAACATTCGATGACGTGAAAAAAACGGCTCACGATAAATGGAATGAAAAACTGGGTCGCATCAAAGCCGAAGGAGGTGACAGCATCAATCGGGTGAAGTTTTACACAGGACTTTATCACGCGCTGCTGGGTCGCGGAATTGCAAGTGATGTAACCGGGCAATATCCACGCAATGACGGCGGAATTGGTCAGATTCCTTTGAACGATAAGGGGAAACCCGCCTATAACCATTACAATACGGATGGAATCTGGGGAGCTTTCTGGAACCTTGGTCAGCTTTGGGCATTGGCGTATCCCGATTACCAAAGTGAATACATGCAGTCGAACCTCGATTTTGCGAAGGAAACCGGATGGCTCCATGATGGTGTGGCTGCAGGCGCCCACTCGAATGGTGTGCAAACCAATTACTTCGGATTAATGCTTGCTGCAACTTATAATTGCGGAATCCGCGATTTTGATGTAGAGCAAGCCTACCAGACAGCCTATAAAAACGAAACGGGATATGTAAACCGTTCATTTGGCTCAGGGAAATACGACTTGCATTATTTCGTAAATACAGGTTATATTCCGTCAAAAGACACGATGATTTCTAAAAATTGGACCTTTAATTTTTCTGCGTCACACACGCTCGAATATAGTTTCAGTTCGTATGCAGTTGCACAATTTGCCAAATCTTTGGGCAAAGAAGAAGATTATCAGAGGCTCATGAAACAGGCCAACGGCTGGAAAAACCTGTTCGATCCCGAGACCAAATTCATTCGTCCGAAATACGCAAACGGGCAGTTTATCGAAAACTTCAATCCGATGCAGGCCTGGCGCGGATTCCAGGAGGGAAATGCGTTTCAATACACCTGGTATGTGCCGCAGGATCCGGCCGGTTTAATGCAACTCATCGGGAAAGATTTATTTAATGAGCGACTTGAGAAGACCTTTACCGAAAGTCAGAAATCAACCTTTGGGGGAGGGAAGGAGATCGATAGTTTCTCCGGCCTCGAAAAGCTGTATAATCATGGCAACCAGCCTTGTTTGCACCATTCGTTTCTGTTTAATTATTCGGGAAAACCATGGCTGACACAGAAATGGAGCAGGACGATTTGCAATGAATTTTACGGAGCAGAACCTATGCATGGTTATGGTTTCGGACAGGATGAGGATCAGGGTCAGTTGGGTGCGTGGTACGTGATGGCCGCAATGGGTTTGTTTGACGTACAGGGACATGCAGGTATAAAACCAACTTTTCAGTTTGGAAGTCCACTCTTCGATAAAGTAACTATTCAGCTCGATCCAAAGTATTATTCAGGAAAAGAGCTGGTTATAGAAACAAAAAATAACTCTAAGGCGAATATGTATATTCAGTCTGCTTCATTCAACAGCGAAAAGGTTGAAGATTGTTGGATTGACCGCAAAAAACTGACAGATGGTGGAACCTTGCTCTTTGAAATGGGTGCACAACCAAATATTGTATGGGGAGTGAAAGATCTTCCTCCAAGTATGAGTGACCTAAAATCTGATAATCGCTAAAAGATTCAAAATGAAAATGCAAAGACTATTTGTTGTAATGTTGACAATTCTTACCCTACCGGCGATTGCGCAACGAGAAGTAATCAAACTCAATTCTGGATGGAAAGCCAAAAAAGCAATCGATGTACTTGTTGACGGAACTGTTGTTTCCGGAAAGGATTTCAAGTTATACGATTGGATGGAAGCGGTCGTTCCGGGAACAGTACTAACGACCTTGCTTCATAACCAGAAGGTTCCGGATCCTTTCTTCGGGATGAACAATGAGCAGATTCCAGATATCTATAATACAGGAGCCGATTACTACACGTACTGGTTTTATAACCAGTTCAACCTTCCCTATCTGAAAGATGGGGAGCAGGTCTGGCTGAAATTCAGGGGGATAAACTATTCGGCGGATATGTACCTGAATGGAAAGAAGATCAATCCGGATACCCACCAGGGGATGTTTCTTCGGGAGAAATACCTGGTTACTCCTTACCTTGAAAAAGGGATGAACCGTCTGGCAGTGTTGGTTCGTCCGCCTGATCCTGTCGGTGCGCCGAACGGACAGGGCGGCGACGGAACCATTGCAAAGTCAGTAACGATGCAGTTTACGGCAGGCTGGGACTGGATTTGTCCGATTAAGGACCGTAATACAGGTATATGGGATGAAGTCGCTCTCGAAATTACAGGTCCGGTTGATTTGCTGGATCCTTTTGTACAAACGAAGGTGCCAGGCAAAAGAGTTCCAATCGGAAAACAGGCACCAGCGATGGTTGTTACTTCTGTTGACCTGATGAATAGCACCGATACCAAACAAAGCGGTAAAGTAATTGCGCGTTGCGGAAAGCTGGAGGTCTCAAAAATAGTAGAGATTGCTGCCGGTGAGAAAATTACGGTTGCACTTCCTGAATTCAAAATTGAGAACCCACTGTTATGGTGGCCGAATGGAATGGGCGAACATCCGTTGTATAACATCGAATTTTCTTTCGTTCTTAATGGATCAGGAATTTCTGATAAAGAGAATGTTTCATTTGGAATCCGTGAAACTTCAACCCGTTTCGACGATAAAATCAGGGCAAGGATCTTCTCAATAAACGGTCAGGATGTTTTCATCAAAGGTGGAAACTGGATAGCATCGGACGCCTTGTTGCGATTATCGGCACAGCGTTATGAAGCCGATGTGAAGATGCATGCCGAAATGAATATGAATATGATCAGGGTTTGGGGAGGCTCGATGACCGAACGCCCTGAATTCTACGATGCGTGTGACAAATATGGTCTTCTGGTTTGGCAGGATCTTTATATCTCGGGTGACTGCAATGGCCGCTGGTTCGATCCTGCAAAAAAAGAGACGCAGGATCGTCGTCGCGCCTATCCCGATAACCATTCCTTGTTCGTCAACACGGTAATTGATCAGGTAAAGATGTTGAGGAACCATCCGAGTCTCTATATTTGGGTGGGTGGCAACGAGTTTCCTCCTCCGGCTGACATCGATAAAAAACTAAAGAATGAAGTGTTTCCGAAATATGACGGGACACGTTACTATTTAAATGAATCAACTTCCACCGATTTGGCGATGAATACATTGGGCGGAAACGGCGATGGCCCTTATGGAATACAAAATCCACTTCACTTCTTCACCGTAACTTCTTTCCCTTTTAATCCCGAATTAGGTTCGGTGGGAATGCCAAATGTGGAAACAATGCGCAAAATAATGGTCGAAAAGGACCTGGTTCTGCCGGGTAAAAGAGGTGAACATCCTACATGGACCTATCACAAATACATCGGATACGACAATTATATCGATCAGTATGGCAAAGCCGTAGGTATCGACGATTTCTGTAAGAAGGCTCAATTAGTTAATTACGAACAATATCGTGCACTTCAGGAAGGTTTCAGCGCAGGGATGTGGTCTACTTATTCAGGAATGTTGGTTTGGAAGAACCAAAACCCCTGGACTGCCTTGCGCGGACAATTCTATGATGTTTTCCTTGAGCAAAATGGTGGTTTCTACGGATATCAGCATGGTGCTGTGCCGCTTCATATTCAGTTAAACCTGAACGATTCTTCGGTTTGTATTGTCAATCAAACACTCTTTGATCAGAATGACCTTACGATTAGCGCTGAACTGTTTGATATTCATGGAAAAATCCTTTCAAAAGACGAATATAAAACATCTGTTTTGGCCAACAAGGTTTCTGTTCAGCATAAAATCAAGTCACAAGGAATAAAGGATGAAGTCTATTTTTTAAGACTAAAACTGCTCGATAAGGAAAATAAACTGAAAGATCAGAATTTCTACTGGCTATCGCAACCCGGGAAAAGCTACGAAAAGCTGAATGATTTAAAACAAACAACCGTACAAGCTGAATTCAAGACAAATGCCAAAGGTGAAAAAGTCGCGGTGATCAGCAATCCCGGAAGTGAAACAGCATTCTTTATCCGGCTCAAAATAGCCGATGAAAAGAGTGGCGAACTGGCTCTTCCCGTTTTCTTCAGCGATAATTACATCACTTTACTTCCGGGTGAAAACAGGGAAATCACCATGAATCTCAAACTTCTTCCTGAAAATGATAAACCGGAAGATTTACAACTTAGTTTGGAAGGATGGAATATTCAACCGGGTTCAGTAAAAATCAACTAGTAATTTGGCGATTCGTGTTCTTGAAAAATAGTTATTTAGTGATTAAATATTTCGGTACACTGCACCTTTTGATATTGGATGATCGATTTTCTACAAATATCCAGGTGCTCTGCACCTAAATGACATATGAATGCAGCAGAGCTGCAAAATATTTGCAGAAATGATTGACTAAAATAATACGATACTATTTCATTTTTATTACTTAAGATACATCAGACACATGAAAAAACTACTCTATATTAGTTTAATCCTGTTTGCTCATTTTTTGACCGTTTCGGCTCAGCCAATCAGTTTAAAGAGTGGTGATTTGAAATTAACCATCTCACCAGGTGGTCAGCTAACAGAAATGTTGAATCCTTCTACAGGTAAAAATTATCTGCCAATTGGTGAAAAGGCACCCTTATTAAGAATTCGTGTTGGACCCGAATGGGAAGATCCTTCCCGGGCCGCTTTTAACAGCAAAACGGGTGTGATTACGCTGAATTTCCCGGTTTCTAAAATCTTAGCCGAAATTAAAGTTACCCAAAATAAAAGCCATCTGGCATTCCGATTAATCCGCCTGAATGCCAAAGAAAAGGTGAATGCCGTTTGCTGGGGATCCTATCCAACGATCATAGGCAAAACGATTGGTGAAGTTATCGGGGTGGTTCGTGATGGCGATTTTGCGATTGGTCTTCAAACCTTAAATTCAAAAACGCTCGGAGGCGTTTTGAAGAATGACGAAGGCGCAGATGAATCGCGTGGTTCAGTAGCAATTAGTCAACCTTATGGCAGCAGTCTGCAGGCGTTCAGTCTTGATCGTTCCAAAAACCGCAGGGTTACTGTTTGGGGACAGAATTATCCCAATATGCCGGTTGAGGCAATACCCAATGAAACAACCATTGGTTCAGCAATTGCCCTCTTTGGTTGTCGCGAAGATCAGGTACTGTCGCGCATTGGTGTGATCGAACTTGCTGAAGGACTTCCTCACCCAATGATTAACGGTGTTTGGCTAAAACAGTCACCCGAAACCGGACGGGCATACCTGATTTCTGATTTCGATGAAAAGAACATTGATGCGATGTTGGATTACACACGAAAGGCGGGTCTGATGTCGCTTTACCATGAAGGTCCGTTTAAATCATGGGGTCATTTTACTCTCGATTCGGCAAGCTTCCCCAACGGTGTTGCAGGAATGAAAATGTGTGTAGACAAAGCAGCTGCCAAAGGACTTCGTATCGGTATCCATACACTCAGTACTTTTATCAACACCAACGACCCGTATGTTACCCCGGTGCCCGACAAACGCCTTGCGCAGACGGGATCTTCTTTACTGGCAGAAAATATAATTTCCACAACGGCTGAAATTCCTGTTCAGTCAGATGTGTATTTTAAAAATATCAAACCAAGTACGCTGCATGCAGTACGAATCGGTGAAGAAATTATCCGTTTCAAAGAAGTGAGTGCCGGGCAGCCTTATCAATTGCTTGAATGCCAGCGCGGAGCTTATGGCACAACGGGCTCCGGTCATACCAAAGGTGAACCGGTGAATATGCTGATGGATTACCCGTATAATACGCTTTTCCCTAATTTTGACTTGCAGCAGGAAATTGCGGGAAACCTGGGAAGGTTTTTTAGCGAAACCGGTGTCTCACATATGGATTTTGATGGTCACGAAGGATGTATGTCTTCAGGAGAAGGAGATTATGGTATGCAAGCTTTTGCCGAAAAGGTGATTAAGGAAACCAATCACACCCTGGTAAACGGCACAAGCCGGTCGAGCCATTATTACTGGCACATATGTCATTACTGGAACTGGGGCGAACCATGGTATGGAGGCTTCCGTGAATCACAAGGCGATTACAGGTTAGAAAATCAACCCTTTCTGGAACGCAATTACATGCCAAATATGCTGGGATGGTTTTTACTTTCGTCAACAACGACGGTTGAAGACATCGAATGGATGATGGCCAGGGCTGCAGGATATAATGCAGGTTTTGCGCTGGTTGCACGGTATAAAAGCTTGCAGAAAAATCCGGACACAAACCAGTTACTTGCTCTTATCAAGCTCTGGCAGACGGCCTACAAAACGAAAATTTTCTCTCCCGACCAATTGGCAAGATTAAAAAATCCTGAAAACGATTTTCATCTCGAAAAAGATAACCAGGGCTGGAAGCTTTACCCATTTCATAAGTTCAGATTTGAACATGCCAAACAGCTCCTTCAACCCGGTCAGCCAACTTTTTCAGAATGGAATATCGTAAATGCAGACGCTGATCAACCGCTTAATTTTACACTGACTTTTATGGGAAAATCGGGTGCTGTCAGCAACCCATGGATCGAGCTGGATGGTTATTTCAAGCTTGATTTACCGGGAGAATATGAAGCTGGAAATACGATCGTTTGTGATGGCACAACGCTTAAAATGTACAATAGTAAAGGAAGCTTCAAGAAAGATATTCCAATTCAGCAAGCCATCCCAGGTTTGAAAACCGGAAAGCATATTATCAAATTTGGCTGTGAATTCCCGGAGGACAACGAATTGACCAACAGATTTATCATTAAAACAATAAGCAATCCCGAAATAATAAATTTATAAATATGAAAAAATATTCCTTATTTATCCTGTTTGTGCTGGCCATCGCCTGCACAACATCCGCTCAAAAATTGACTAAAGGCGAACTTGCCGGAAAAATCAAAAACAATGAATATTTCCCTTTCGTGAAGGCCAAAGCTTTGGAGGTGATGAAAGCTGGTTTTAATGCCGGTGATGGTTACCGTGAAGTATGGATCCGTGATTACAACACCTTTATCGAACTGGCGGCGCAGGTGAATGACATGTCCGTTCTCAAAGAAAACCTGCTTGTCTTTTTCAGAATGCAAGGCGATGATGGCAATATCATTGATGGATTTACCCCTGCCGAACAAATTGGTGCTGATAAGTCTGATTTTATTTACGCGAAGCTTGAACCACGTTATGCAGGTCATAAAAACACCGTTGAAACCGATCAGGAAAGTTCATTGATGCAGGCGGTTTATAAATACATCCATTTAACCGGTGACCGGACAATTTTAGATGAAAAGATCGGCGATAAAACGGTGAAGGAACGGCTTGAATGGTCAATGGATTTTTTAATGAAGAGCCGGTTTAATCCGAAATACGGATTGATAATCGGCGCAACAACTGCTGACTGGGGAGATGTTCAGCCCGAACATGGCTGGGGTGTCGATCTGGACGCAAATACCCATCCGTCCATTGATATCTATGACAATGCGATGTTTCTCATTGCCTTGAACGATATGCTAGAGATACTTCCTGAAACGAAGGCGAAATGGAACAAGATCAGGAAAAATATTGCAGAGAACAGCCGTAAGTACTTATGGGATGAAAAGAATCAAAAATTTATTCCCCATATCTACCTCGAAAAAGGGTCTCCTTTCCCCGCTGATTTTGATGAAAACAAGATCTACTATTTTGGAGGAACCGCCATTGCGATTGAAGCAGGTCTGCTGAGCAAGAAAGAGATCAAAACTTCAATTGATGAGATGATTAAACGTGTAAAACAAGCGGGGGCAGGTTCAATCGGACTGACGCTTTATCCTCCCTATCCTGAAGGGTTCTTTGCCAATAAAATCATGAATCCTGTTTACAGTTACCAGAACGGAGGCGACTGGACCTGGTTTGGCGGACGAATGATTCATGAATTAATTAAAAACGGTTTTGTTCAGGAAGCTTATGAACAGGTTCAACCTATGCTGAAAAGGGTAATCGACAATAAGGGTTTCTACGAATGGTACTCTGTGGATAACAAACCGCGCGGATCGGGAACCTTCCGGGGTGAAGCTGGTGTTTTGTTTACGGCCATTAAGATGTTTGAGGATGTTGTTAAAAAGTAAACCTCTAAAATAAAAAGCATGAAGATTTCCATCGCTTGTGTGTTGATCTTTTCGATGACATTAAACTTAATGGGGCAAACTCCACCGATTCAGCCTAAAGTGAAAGAGGTAATCGTTGTTTTCAAAACCCATTTTGATATCGGATATACCGATTGGTCTGACAATGTGATTTATAACTATTCGACATCAATGGTGACCGGCGCTTTGGATATCATCGATCAGTCGAAACAATTGCCTGCGAACCAGCAATTCAAATGGACGGTTTCAGGCTGGCCGATGAAAGAGATGCTTTCGAAGTCGAAGCCGGAAGTAAGGATAAGGATTGAAAAGGCGATCAAAGATGGTAATTTTCAGGTTCATGGTATGCCATTTACTTTTGAAACGGAAGCTTCTGACCTGGAACCATTGGTGCGGTCGTTGTCGTATTCTTCAAAAATAAACAAGGATGCCGGTTTATCACTGCCGATTGATGCAAAACAAACCGATGTTCCCGGTCATTCATGGATATTGCCGACCATTCTTTCAAATGCAGGGATCAAATTTCTTCACATCGGATGCAATGCGGCTTCAAAATCACCGGAAGTTCCTTTGCTTTTCTGGTGGGAAGGTCCCGATAAATCACGTTTAATGACGATGTATTTTGGTCCCTATTATGGAACCTCTCCTGCACCACCTGAAGGATGGCCTTATCAGACCTGGATGGCAATCATTCATACGAATGATAATACGGGAGCACCTTCATTTGAAGAGTTTAAAAAAGCGCTGAAAGACATTGAAGAGAAAAATCCGGGGGCAAAAGTTCGTACAGGCAGCATGGCCGATTTTTACAATGCAATCATCAAAGAGAATCCCGAATTGCCTGTTGTAAAAGGGGATATGCCCGACACATGGATTCACGGATATATGTCGATGCCGCGTGAGGTGAAAGCAGGCATGTCATTGAGCAAGTCGGCCACAAACCTGGAGGCATTAAATACCCTTGAAGCAATATGGGGAAAACCAAATGAAGAGGCGATGATCCCGGTTGTAGATGGTGCGATTGAACAAATAAATCTGTTTGACGAACATTCTTTCGGAATGGCAATGAGTCATGGACACGCCGGTTACTGGGCCTATGGTGATGAATTTGAGAATTTAAGGGCGAAAGGTTATTACGAGCCCATTGAATATTCATGGAAAGAAAAATCGAACCATATCTCGCTGGCTGAAAAGTTTCTTTATCCCGCTGTTAGCCGTCAAATGAAAGGACTTGCGGGAGCAGTTAATATATCGGGTGACCGCATCGTTGTCTACAATCCATTACCATGGGAACGAAGCGGGTTGGTGACGATTCAATCAATTCAGACATTGAAACAAGCATTGAAAAACGTTGAAAGTGGTGAAATTGTACCTCTTTCCAGAAATAAGAACATCATTCAATTTGCAGCAAATCATATTCCTTCAATGGGATATACTACGTTTGTTCCGGTTAATGATACCAGTGTTCCACAAAAATCGACGCTGGTATCTGACACAAAGAATGCCACCATTGAAAACGAATTTTTCAGGATTGAGTTTGATCAGAAAAGCGGAACCATCCGGTCAATGGTCGATAAAAAGTCGGGACGTGAAGCTGTTAAAGCAGATTCGGAGTTTCAGTTCGGGCAATATGTTTATGAACGATTCAGCAAAGAGAATACCGATAAATATGCCAAGGATTACATCAAAGGTGGCTGGGATTGGGCTTATGCTGAACTTGGACGGATCAACCTTTCGGATGAACCGTACCGGCGAACATCAGGAAAAAACGTGCATGTCGAATTCTTAAAAGATTCCTTGTCTGTTTCCGCGGTCATGCATTTTGATGCTGATGCAGATCTGAAGCATCGGTATTCGCTCACATTCAGTTTATACCAGAATAAGCCTGCCGTTGAAATCATCTGGAGCATCAATGGTAAACCTGCTGATGCATGGCCTGAAGGCGGCTGGATCAGTTTCCCGTTTAACATCGAGAATCCACAGTTTAAACTCGGACGAATTGGAGCGGTGGTAGATCCGGCCACCGATTTTATCAAGGGTTCGAACATGGATTATTGCTTCCTGAACACAGGAATGGCGGTACTTGATGCAAAAAACCAGGGATTTGGAGTCATGTCACCCGATGTTCCTGCGGTTAGCCTCGATCGTCTGGGATTGTGGAAGTATTCACCCACCTTCGTTCCTAAGAAGGCGAATGTGTTCTTTAACCTGTATAACAATCAGTGGAGTACCAATTTTACGGAATGGGTTGAGGGTTCGTGGAGTACCCGGTTTTATATCTGGAACATTGATGCTTATTCGAATGCGCAATCAATTGTTATTCCTTCCGAAGAGTTCCGAAATCCGCTGATGGCTGCACTTGCAACGGGCAAACCTGGAATACTTCCTGCATCAAACGAGGGGATTCGTTTATCAGAGAAAGGTATATTGGTAACCTCATTTGGAAAGAACAGGGATGGCGAAGGTGACATCATCCGCTTGTGGGAACAAAACGGCAAAAACACAAATTGTATCGTTACGCTTCCGAAAGCCAGTCTTTATAAATTTGCCCAGCCATGCAACCTCAGAGGTGAAAAGTTGGGGAAAGCAATTCCAATTAAAGCAAATGCCTTTGAGGCGAAGCTAAATGCTTATCAGCCGGTTACATTTATCCTGACGAAGTAAATCCTTTGTTGCCAAAATATTAACCACATAGTCACATAGGAAGAACATATTTATACCACATAGTCACATAGAAAACATCGGTTTTTCCCCTATGTGTCCTATGTGACTATTGTGGTTCTATTTTTTGAAATGGTAATTTAATTTGAAGTAAAAATGTAACTAATCTTGTACTGGCCTTACTAAATAACAAAACCTTATCAATGAAGGAAAACAAGGAAGAACGATTTAAAGAATTGATTGCTGAAAATGGAGATAGAATAACGCGGATCTGTCGTTATTACAATCCAAATACGGAAGACCAGAAAGACATGTACCAGGAAATACTGGTGAATATCTGGAATAGTCTCGATCGCTTTCGGGGAGAATCATCCATCAGTACATGGATTTACCGGATTGCAGTAAATACATCGTTAAGTTTTACGGGTAAAGCATTTCGTTACATGAAACTGCAGATTCTTGATGACCAGCAGAACCTGAATGTATTGCTTGATGAGGATGACCTTGAAATGGCTCTCAAAAGGGAGGCTGAACTGGAACAATTGCAAACCCATCTTAATTTATTGTCGGTCATTGATAAAGCATTAATATCGCTTCTGCTCGAAGGCCTCTCAATGCGCGAAATTGCCGAGGTTATCGGACTTACTGAACCGAATGTAAAGGTGAAAATCCACCGGATTAAGGATGAACTTAAACAGCGTTTTAACAAATCAAAGAAACTTCAGTAATCACAATTTAATTATCGATTGTCATGAAAACAAATAATACAAATCAACCCGTTATTGATCTGGATACGCTGATCAGCAATCTTAAAACAGAAGATAACCGGAATTTTTCAATGACCCATAAAATGCAACAATTTATGTGGGGAATGGTCTCCTTCTACCTGTTCGTTTCTGTAATTAAGTTCTTTTTTAGTCCACCCTGGTACGAGAGCCTTGGTTCATTAATCGTTATGTTCGCATTTCTTGTATTTGGCTTGTTATTCAGAAGCAATTACAGGGAATATAAATCGATTGATTACGGTCTGCCAACCATCGAAATGCTGGACAAAGCAGCAGCAAGATACCAATTATTCTCATTGCGCGCCCTCTATGTACTTATCCCTGTTATTTTAATGGATCTTGGGTTTAGTTTACTTTTTTACGATCTTTTCAGCAATACAGATCCTCTAAACCGTATTTTAATTATTCAGGCTTGTTATACCATATTGATGCTTGTTTCGTTTTTTGCAGGGTACCTTGTTTGGAAGAAACGTCAAAAACCACTTCGCGATCGTGCTCTTGCTTTATTAAAAGAAATCAGGTCGTAGTTTAAACCACATAGTCACATAGAACGCATTGTTTTATTATTTCCTATGTGAAACTATGTGCCTATGTGGTTTAATGTTCCCCGAAAAATCACGTTATTTGCAAATAGGAACATTTTTTAAACATCTTTCATCCATGGTAAATAAATTCTTAGCTGTTTTTCTGATATCAATTCTCTTCGCGTCGTGTGCAAAGAAAGAGGTGATCATCCAAAACCCGAAACGTATTGCAGATGTTCAGCGAATGCTGACAGAGCAGAAGACACTTACTTCCAAAAGCTTGCTGCCAATCTGGGATATCTTTAAACAGCCGCTAACGGAATCCGAAAAACAGGCGATGGAGTTTTTGTATGCTTATATGCCACTGAGCGATCTGGCCGATTACAAACCCGAATTCTTCCTGAAAAATGTACAGTTTGCTTTGCTGGCCCGTCAGGAAATGCCCTGGGGAAAGACAATACCGGAAGAAGAGTTCCTTCATTTTACGTTGCCGTTACGGGTGAACAATGAAAACCTCGATAATTTCAGGGAAGTGATGTATCCCGAAATCAAAGAACGCATCAAAGGGCTGAGCATGAAAGAGGCCGCCCTCGAAATTAATCACTGGTGCCACGAGAAAGTGACTTACCGTGGAACCGATTCACGTACAAGCGCCCCGTTAATGGCGGTGAAGAAATCTTTCGGACGATGTGGCGAAGAATCAACCTTTACAGTTACTGCGATGCGTACAGCCGGAATTCCTGCACGACAAGTGTATACACCACGTTGGGCACACTCCGATGATAATCATGCATGGGTGGAAGTATTAATCGATGGCAAATGGAATTACATGGGTGCCTGCGAACCGGATGCTGACCTGAACATGGGTTGGTTCAGTGAGCCTGCAACGCGGGTTATGCTTGTTCATACACGCGCTTACGGACGATACCTTGGCGCTGAAAATGTTGTTACAGCTAATGACCGCTTTTCGGAACTGAACCTCACCACAAACTATGCAAAGGTAAAAAAGGTGGTCGTCTCTGTTAAAAATGAAGATGGGACGCCTGCCGATAGCGCGAAAGTAGAATTTCAGCTTTATAACTATGCCGAGTATTATCCCATTGCGACAGCTTATACCGATGCAAGCGGAAAGACCAGCCTCACTACCGGAATGGGTGACCTGATCGTCTGGGCATCCAAAAACGGAAAGTTCGCCTATCAAAAGCTTTCTGTTCCTGAAACAGATACACTTCAGTTGGTGGTCAATCAAAGTACACCTGCAAATATAAATGAGACCTATGATCTCGTCCCGCCACGTGCTACCAAGGTTGCGATGAGTGTAACACCGGAGGCGCGTAAAGCAAATGACAGACGACTGTCGCGCGAAGATTCCATCCGCAATTCGTATATGAAAACCTTTAAAGATTCGGCGTGGATTGCTGCTTTTGCTGAAAAGACAAAACTTCCGTTTGATACCATTTCCCGTTTTATCAAATTAAGCTATGGCAACTGGGATCAGATTTCAACTTACCTCGAAAAGAATGCTGCACAATACAGGAGCACAGTCCTCGAATTAGCTATTCAGACTGCGGACAAGGATTTCAGTGATGTTACTGAATCCATTCTTACCGACCATTTGGTGCAAACTGCAAAGTCGGGAGTACTGAAACTGGTTTCTTCAAAAGAACTTTTTACAAAATACATATTGTCTCCGCGTATTGGCCTTGAAAACTTAAGCCCGTGGAGAAGCTTTCTAAATACTTCATTTGGCGATGAGATGGCGCAATCTACGCGTAATGATATCTCCGTTCTTATTAATTGGATGCGAGAAAATATTCAGATCAGTACGGTTGCAAATATCCTTTCGCGTAATCCGTTATCACCAATTGGCGTTTACAATTTAAGGGTTGCCGACCCAATTTCAAGAGATATATTCTTTGTCGCTGCATGTCGCACATTTGGAATTCCTGCAAGGCTGAATCCAGAAACGCAGATTCCGGAGTATTCAAAAAACGGTGAATGGCTTCGTGCAGGATTCGACCCTGTTGCGGTCGTTCAACCCGAAAAAGGTTCGCTTAAACTGATGGATAAAAACAATCCCGTTGTGCCTCAGTATTACCTGCACTACACAATTGCATTTTTACGCGACGGATTTTATCATACGCTTGAATTTCCCGAAGGTGAGAAACTTTCAAATACTGCCCCGCCTGTAATGCTTGAGGTTGGTCATTATGCATTGGTTACCGGTACCCGTATTGAAGACGGATCGGTGTTGAGCCAGATGTCCTTTTTTACAATCGAGAAAGGTAAACTTACTACGGTTCCGGTTCAGCTTCGCAAGCAATCGGGCGCATTAAAACCCTCGGGGAAACTGAATCTTGATGAGCTGAACCTTGAAAAGACGGGAGATGGTAAACTGATCAATCTGTTGTCGTTGATAGCTGGGAAACGTTCTGTGCTGGTTCTGCTCGATCCTGATAAAGAACCTTCAAAGCATATTTTAAACGATCTTGGTCCGTATGTCGAACAATTCAATAATTGGGGCGGACAATTTGTATTTGCAATACCCGCTGAAAAGGCAGCACAGGCCGGAGTTTTGAAAACATACAAACTTCCTGCAAAAATGGAAAGCGGAACCGATAAGGATGGGAATATCTTTCGTGCGATAGCCGCTATTTACGGCGACGGACTCAAGGATAAACTGCCGCTCGTATTGTTCTGCGACGAAACCGGAAACGTGTATTTGTTTTCTTCGGGATACAAAATAGGAGTGGGCGAGCAGCTATTGAAAGTGATTGCAATGGTTGAATCGAACCAGAAAACAATCGCCGCGAAAGCTTCGTGCAGTAAGTAAAGTTCGATTTTATTAGTGCATTTAATTGAGGTTATTGAATCTCAATCCCTCTTTTTTGTGCAATAATTTTTTTATCTTTGATATGAATTTTAGCTGTATTCACAACAATGAAAGACTTCAATAAATTATTGTATGGTGGTATTTCTGTTAAGAAAAAATCATTACCCCCCCCCTATATTGCAGACATAGAGAATGTTGGCGTTTTGGATTGTCATGCATTACGTCCATTAACAGAAATCGAAAAACAGATCATTAAAACCTTAATTTTTTTTCATTGTAATGAAAAATTTTCCTTTAGCGATTTACGCTATTGGATAAATAGTAGCCGGGCAATAACAAGTGACAAACTTTTGATAGCTCTGGAAAAATTGGATACTGATGGTTTCATTAACTACTCCATTGAAGATGATTTAAATATTATTCAAATAAAATAATGGGTTATAGCTGAATCAATATTATAGTTTAAATAATTGCAATTGTCTCCCTTTTTTTCTATATATTTATAGTATGTGAAATTAGTATTAAAAAAGAGGAGGTAATAGCAATGAAACACACTAACCCATTGGTAATTACAATTAGCCGCCAACTTGGAAGCGGGGGTGCTTATATTGGTCAGCAACTCGCAAAAAAACTTGACATCGATTATGTCGATCGCGAAATTCTTAGCATGGCCGCCAAACGACTGGCAGTGCTCGAAGCCGATTTAGAATCGCGTGATGAAAAGTTACTCTCGTTCTGGAATTCATTCTTTCATATTAATGGCTATTCTTCGGAGTATCACCTGCCACCGCAAATGAATTTCCCGTTCGACAGTGAGATTTTCGAGGCAGAAGCCGATGTAATAAGACATATTGCAAGAGAGCGTTCATCAGTTATTATTGGAAGATGTGGCTTTCAGATCCTTCGGGAACATACCAATTGTATCAACCTGTTTTTGCATGCTGATATCCCTTTCCGGCGCAAAAGGATTCAGGAGCTGTACAATTTAACCGAGAAAGCCGCAATGGAAATGATTACCCAAAACGATAAAGACAGGGCCCGTTATATCGAGACATTTGCCGGAAAGAAATGGTTCGATGCCACACAATATGACCTCACGCTCGATACCGGTAAAATCGGCTTTGACAAAAGCGTCGAATTTATTCTGAAATATCTGGAACCCATCACCCTCTCTATGAAAAAATAAATCGGAGGAATCAATTTAAATTGTTGAAGGAACAATATTTTAAAGACAAATTGATGCGTGATATTTTTCAGAAAAACCTTATTTTCATTCCCTAATCTACTATAAAACCAAATTCAGAAGTTAACTTATTTGAGGTTTGACTCCAAAATCCAGAGGTCACTGAAGTAGATTTATCAATAGATATTGGCCTTACTAAAATAAGAATATTGAGGCGCAAAAACCCCTAGGAGTTAAATGTTAATGACCCCCAGTGCAGCTTGCGGAACTGGGGGGAAATGGACATAACGCGGGAACAACCCGGTACGGGTTGAATTATTATTTACACCAAATATTTTTCATCAAAGTCAATACCATTCTCCTTTAACAACCTGATAAACTCTTCCCGAAAATTTTCCCTTTTATGATGTTCCTGCTGATTCATTACATATTTTATAATTGTATCCTTTTCTCTGATCGATAGCGTGAATGCCCCATAACTTTCAGCCCAATTTGAAAACAACGGATTGATGCCCCTTGCTTTTATCCAAATCGAGCTTGAGACTTTGATATCCTTAACCAGGTCTGCCAAAGCAATTGATGGGTGAAGGTCGCAGACAATATGAATATGGTCTTCAACTCCATTGATTCTGTAAAGTCGGCATTTTTTATTTTTTATTACTCCCCATATATATTTGAAAAGCTCCTCATTACCTGAGTTATGCAATACTTTCTCACTGTTTTTGGTGTGAAATGTAAGGTGGTATAGGATTTGACGATAACTGGACATGACATAAGATTTATTGATAAATAATTTAATAATCTGAAATAGCCATGAGAGTAAACTTCTCGCAAACCAAAATGATTATAGGCTATTAGCTTCGCTGATCTTCGATTCCATCTGGCCTTTAAAAAATAAATTAATTATAGATGAAAGTTACAAAATATTGTGCAATAATTTTAAGGTGATGTTTCGTTGAATAGCATTAAATTCAACCCGATTCGGGTTGCGGTTCAGTAGTCGTGCGAAAACCCCCAATAAAAATTGAGGGTCATTAATATTTATCCACCTTCGGTGGAATTGTTGCAACATCATGCAGATTAAATATCTTATCAATTAAGCAATTACATTTTAAATTCCTGTATTATTAAATCATAGGTTATCTGTTTTGAGGTTAGTGAATAAATATAAGGTTTTATAAATTAGTTGTCAGGAGTTTATTTATTCATATAATGCATTTTCCCTACGACAATATCGTTTGATCCTATTCTGGCTCAATGGCAACGCCTTGAGATTAATAAATGTGACAATTAAAGGCGCCCTGAAAGGGCAGTATAAAATAAAAGCCATGTCACAATCATTATCAAAATTGTATGTTCATGCTACTTTTCATGTTAAGAACGACGAATATTTGATAAGACCTGAAGATGATAAGGAATTATATGCATATATTGGTGGTGCTATCAAGCTATCAAAATCGATTCCAATTATTATAAACGGCATTGAGGATCATGTTCATGTGCTTTGTATCATGTCAAAAAACATTTGTCTGGCGGATTTAATGGAAGATATTAAACGCCACAGTAGCCGATGGATTAAGACGAAGGGTGTTCATTATCAAAATTTTGCGTGGCAGGGCGGATATGCGGGTTTTTCGGTAAGTCCATCGAAAGTCGAAGCGGTGAAGAAATATATTGCGAATCAGAAAAATCATCATCAACAACAATCATTCAAAGATGAATATATTCAATTTTTGAAAGAACATGGCGTAGATTAAAACGATGAATTCCTTTGGACATGATATTCTCTTTGTTTAATCTGATATTTTAGTAGTTAGACCACCCATGATTTGAAATCGCCTTAAAAAACAAGCAATTGCAAATTAAGTGTTCCAGGACCACCTTGGAAATCCTCATTTATAACTTATTTTGAAATCCTGCTGCGTTTCCGGATAAACTTATTTTCCTGATATTTCAGGTATTCTTCCATAAATAAAAATACCATTTTTATGATATATAAAACAAAACCATTATATTTACAATATATCTGACAGCTGCCGGGTCCGTCCATCCAAATTCCGATGTAGTTCGTCCTCGTATGGCCAGACGTAAATACAAGTTGTGAACAGAAAAACGGACCATGAGAATTGTCAGAAGTTTTTGGATGTTTTATAAAAAACTGGTAATCCCTGCATTATCTATGTCTGCAGCGATCGCTTCGATGGCTTTTATTAATTCGGGTAACTTCTCATTTAAATGGTTTGGCATTTCGTATATCATTGTAGTACCTATGTTTCAATATTACATTTACGAGACCCGAAATCCAAACGCGTATTATTTTTATTACAACATGGGTATCAGTAAGCCAATACTGTGGCTGGCAACATTTGTCTTTAGTTCTTTGATTGGCTTAATAATTAGTCTGATATGAACAATTTACATGTTGACAGCGTCATCAAAAGCTTTGGGACGCGTCAGGTCCTTACCGATATTTATATGTCCTGTACGAAAGGTGAAATTATAGAATTGCTCGGCAGGAATGGTTCTGGAAAATCGACGCTGTTAAAGATCATTTTTGGTTCATTATCGGCGGATGCCAAATTTATAAAGATTGGTAATCAACTTATAACCGGACTCTATGATAACAGAAAGCTGGTTAACTATCTGCCGCAGCACAGTTGCATGCCAAACCATTTAAAGGTAAGCACCATCATCTCCCTCTTTTGTGACAAGCGAAATGCCGGTTTAATCATTGAAAATGAACATATCAAACCATTACTCAATAAACGTTCAAAACAACTTTCGGGCGGAGAGAAACGAATTGTCGAAATCTTTATGCTGATCCATTCCAATGCAAAGTATATCCTGATTGATGAGCCTTTCAACGGCATTGATCCGCTGTTAAAGGAGGAAATTAAAAGCTTAATTAGAACACATTCCGCGACGAAAGGATTTATCGTAACGGATCATGATTACCGGAATATGCTTGATATTGCGACCAGAATACTATTGCTTCACGACGGCGGCACAAAGCCCATTTCAAAAAAAGAGGATCTTTACTATTGGGGATATGCAGCGGAGAATTCCTGATGCATTGTAGTCCGATGTTTTCAATAGTAAATTGATCATGCAATTAATCATCAGAGATCGCTCAACAAATACAACTTAAGCCTTATTTGATTGAAAAATATGAATAAAATTATTTATGAGTGATTTGTGAATAGATTATCGTTACATTTACAACATAAATCTAATGAATATCGGACGATTCACCTAAAAATTGATTGATATGAAAAGTAAAATTCTTAATCCGGTTTGTTTCGCTCTATTATCTTTGTTTGCTTTCTCCTGCACGAAAGAAATCCCGATCGTTCCAATAACAAATGTAGCGCTATCAAAGACTTCTCTGTTAATAAAAGTTGGGTCAAATGACACGCTCAAGGCGGTAATCAGCCCTTTGGATGCAACAAGTGCTACTATTCAATGGGCTTCAGAAAATCCAGCCATTGCCACGGTAAGTACAGAGGGTGTAGTTACCGGTGTAGCTCCCGGTAATGTTACGATTACGGCAACAACTGCCGATGGGAAAATCACCACTACCTGCGCTGTAAATACAATTAAATGGACAATCTACCCGCCAAGTTATTCTGATTATCAACGCAACTTTGTTGTTGCTGATGCGGAGGGAAATATATGGTGTGGCTCAGCTGATTTAAACAAATTTGATGGTACAAATTGGACGATCTACCTGCAAGGATATGGAATAAGTGCCATGGCCATCGATGCTCAGGGTAATAAATGGTTTGGAACATATGGCAGTGGTGTATTTAAATTTGATGGTACAAACTGGACCAATTACACTGCAGAGAATAGTGGATTGAAGGATAATACAATCATTAAGAACGCCATTACTGCCGATCCACAGGGAAATGTATGGTTTGGCACTTCAAGTCGTGTAACATCGAGAGGTACTGGTGTTTCGAAATTTGATGGCACCAAATGGACCACTTACAATTCAGACAACGGTTTAGTCTATAATCTTGTTCTTTCAATTGCTTCCGATGCGCAGGGAAACAAATGGTTTGCTACGGGCAAAGGGATATCGAAATTTGACGGAGTTACCTGGACTTCTTATACATCCTTAAATTCAAACAATCAATTAGTCGATGGGGCTTATTTTATAACCATAGATGCTCAGGGAAATAAATGGATTGCAACTAGTCCGGGCGTATTAAAATTTGATGGAACGAACTGGACAAACTACACCACTTCAAACAGCGGGTTAGCATATGATGGGATCACGTCCATTGCCATTGATGCAAAAGGCAATAAATGGTTCGGTACTTTGATGGGAGTATCAAAATTTGATGGCACAAACTGGACAAACTTTGGTCATGGCAGTGGTTTGGATTATGCTGTCATGTCCATCGCCATCGATCCGCAGGGGAACAAATGGTTATGGACAGGGATTGGATTATATAAATTGGAGGATGGATCGATAAATTAGGAGTTATAATACCAAATGTTAATTTCGACAGGTAACAACATGCAGAAGAATAGCCAGTTCCGCCAGCGTTTGATTCTATTCGCTTTTTTAATGCTTGGCTGCTTTGCGGTCAATGCACAAGTAATTACTTCCGCCGAAATTGACACGCTGGTTGAAAGAACGCTGAAAGCATTTGACGTTCCGGGTATTGCCGTGGCAGTTGTGAAAGACAATCAGATCATTCTTGCCAAAGGATATGGGGTCCGTTCGCTGAATACAAAACAAAAGGTGGACGAAAATACACTGTTCGGCATCGCATCCAACAGTAAGGCATTTACCGCAGCAGCACTGGGCATATTGGTCGATGAAAAGAAGTTATCATGGGACGATAAGGTGATCAGTTACAACCCTGAATTCAGAATGTATAACGACTATGTTACCAAAGAGTTCACGATCAGGGACCTGCTCACGCACCGCAGTGGTTTGGGATTAGGGGCGGGCGATCTGATGGTCTGGCCTGGCAAAAACAATTTCACAAAAAAGGATATCATTCATAACCTGCGCTATTTAAAACCTGTGTCAGGGTTCCGGACAAAATACGATTACGACAACCTGCTCTATATTGTTGCCGGTGAAGTGGTGGCAAGGGTTTCCGGAATAAGCTGGGAAAGCTTTATCGAAACACGGATTATGCTTCCGCTTGGTATGACCCGCAGTGCCGCATCCTTTAATCGTTTAAAAGACAGTTCCAATGTGATCGACCCTCATGCGCCAGTAAACGGAAAGGTACAGGTGATTGCCCGCGATGTAAATGCAACACTCAATGCGGCGGGTGGCATTTACAGCAACATCACCGACATGTCCAAATGGATCATGATGCAGTTGAACAACGGCAAATACGGCGAAGGACTCAATAAGCAACTTTTCAGCAAGGATGTTCAGCAGGATATGTGGTCGGTGCAGACTGTTATCCGGGTTGGGGATTCAACAACTTATAAAAGCCATTTTGCGGGCTACGGATTGGGCTGGGTTTTAACTGATGTGAAGGGATATAAGCAGGTCTCACATACAGGAGGACTGGCTGGCATTGTAACCCAGGTAACACTGATCCCCGAACTGAAACTGGGCATTCTCGTATTTACAAACCAGCAATCGGGTGCCGCATTTAGTGCGATTACAAATACGATTAAGGATAGCTATTTTGGGATAAAAGGAATTGACAGGGTCATACAATATGCGGAGGGTTCGGCGAAAGGGGTGGAGGAAGCCAGTAAGATTACCGGTGACATCTGGAAAGCGATTGAAGAACAGCAAAAAAGCACTACTGCAAAAACAGCTATTACCCTTTTCACAGGTACATATACGGATAAATGGTTTGGTGATGTGGTTATTTCCGTAAAGAATGGCAAGCCCTGGTTCGATTCGAAACGATCGCCGAAACTCACGGGTGAATTGCTTGCTTACAAAGGCAATACCTTTGTAGTGAAGTGGAACGACCGGAGTCTGGATGCTGATGCGTATGTAATTTTCGAACTTGATAAGACAGGCAATGTATCGGGCATGAAAATGAAAGCGATATCGCCGCTAACCGATTTTAGTTTCGATTTTCAGGATTTGGATTTTACACGAGCGGGTCTGTAGAGACGCACGGCCGAATAGATATGTACACCCGTGTAGAAACGCAACCCCATGTAGAAACGCAACCCCATGTAGAGACGCACGGCCGTGCGTCTCTACAACCCGCCAGTCAATAAAATCCGCCAGCAAACATTGTAACATTCAATTAACCATACCCTAAGTTATAGATTCTTAAAATATATTTCCTAAAATATTTAAATTTAATTATATATGGAATGTTTGTGAATGGATTATCGTTACATTTGCAACAATAATCAGATGAATATCGGACTATTCACCTAAAAACTAATAGTTATGAAAAATAAAATTCTGAATCCTGTTTGTTGGGCATTTTTAGCTTTGATCGCTTCCGCCTGTACAAAAGAAATCCCGGTTATCGCAACAACTGATGTTGCCTTGTCCCAAACTTCGCTGTTTATAAATGTAGGGTCAACAGATACCCTCAAAGCAATTATAAGCCCGACGGATGCAACCAACACAACTATTAACTGGGTTTCGGACGACGCAGCTATTGCCACGGTAAGTGCGGATGGTGTTGTTGCTGCGGTTGCTCCCGGTATAGTTACGATTACTGCTACAACTGCGGATGGGAAACTGACAGCTACGTGTGCAATCAATTCAGTTAAGTGGACGTTTTACAATAAAGCAAATGGCCTGGGTGATAACATTGTCAATTGCATTGGCGCCGACGCACAGGGAAATATATGGTGCGGCGGATATCCTACGTCGAGATTCGATGGCACAAGTTGGACTTACTACCTGCCTGATAGCAGGGTTTATGCGATAGCCTTCGACGGACTGGGTAATAAATGGTTTGGAACTCTGGTAAACGGTGTTTCAAAATTTGATGGAACGAATTGGACCACCTACAAAACAACCAATAGCGGTTTGGGAGATAATAGTATTGATGCAATTGCTGCCGAAGCAAATGGCAATACCTGGTTTAGTACCTCCAGCTGGAATCCATCTTTGGGAACAGGATTGTCAAAATTCGACGGGACCAATTGGACGACATACACATCAGCCAGCACAAACAATGGCTTAATTAATAATGTGATCCGAAGCATTGCAATTGATAAACAAGGAAATAAGTGGTTTGCAACGAACCAGGGTATCTCAAAATTTGATGGTACAAGTTGGACCTCCTACACTGTCGCCAATACAGGCAATCAATTGGTCGATCATCCTTATTCTATTGTGTTTGATGCGCAAGGGAATGTGTGGTTTGCAACTGGTTTGGGATTATTGAAATTTGACGGAACAAACTGGACAACCTATGTGAATCCCACAGGAGGGTTATCATGGAATTGTATTAATGCAATGGCGATTGATGCAGCCGGAAATAAATGGCTTGCCACCGAGAGCGGTGTTGCCAAATTTGATGGTACAAACTGGACAAACTACAACAACAAGGGTTTGGTATATAGTGTTCGGTGCATTGCCATCGATCTTCAGGGTAATAAATGGCTGGGAACGACTTACGGCGTATTTAAATTCCAGAATTAATTAAAGAACAACCAGTCTTATAGATTATGACTGGTTGTTGCTTGTTTTCTACAAAAAAATTGACCCGGCACGGCTTTTCCAATTGGCAATGAATCCCCTTTTAGAGTCCAAAATACTGATCGGGCGAATAAAGCTTCCTTTCGACAGAAGCAAATGAGAGGTAAATACCTTGAACTGCGCAGGTTCCTGCTGGAAGTTGGATAACGGCATTTCCCTGGTTTCGCACAGCGTTTGTTGCAACAGGAGTTGTAAATTTTCCGTCATGGGCAATTACCATCGTAAGTGCATCGCCGGACAGTGCAAGGCCAATGCCCGAATCATCCTGCCAGGTTACCTTGATTTTGTCTGGATAACCTGCCATTGGGCTGGCTTTTAGTTTATGCGGCAGCGGAAGCCTTCCCGCTGACAAATGAAACCATTCAGGGTCAATCTCCATCCCGTTGGGACTAAAGGCAGGCAGGTTGGTTTTGAGGAACAGGTTATACCCCGTCATCTGTTCGGCAGCAATATTCCATATTTGCCGGACAGCAACAGGTGTCGACAGTTTCCAGAATGCCGCCAGCTTACTGACTTTTTTCCGGTACAACACCTGGTTATTGCTCCACGAATTTTTAGCCCTTTCAACTGGAGCCTTTCGGGCATACGATTTTCCATTCAGTTTAAAAAATACGACCGGGCCTATCATCCCCGATATCGAACCATCGGTTCCACCTTTTACCTTTGCCATGATTTTCTTTTGCTTTCGTTAGACAATCCTTATACCATCCTTATGTCATCTCTATACCAACGTTATATTTTGAGTAAGGTTTTAATAAGATAAAAGTAATGATTCTGTAACAAATAATACAGTAACCTTACAGAAAGATTACAGAAAACTTACAGGAAGTATAGTTTTGGTATAGTTCAGGTATAGCTTTGATATCGTTTAGGCAGAGCGAAAAATGAACCACCACCACCTTCGGATATACCACCTCCTCCAAGTTAGGAAGCTGATGTCCGACTGCAGGTAGCCTACAGGAAGGAATGGAACATACATACAGCCCAGTTAGGGTTCCAAACCCTGACAGATACTTTTGCGTAATATTATTTTAAAATAAATTTTTTAAATTGCGTTGAATTGCCTAATACTATGTAAGTTTACCAAAAATAATATGCAAATTTGATATTTTTAAATTTAATGGAAAACGAAATAGCAAATATTAGCTTATCTAAATTATCTGAAATCGAAGATTTAACTGTTCGAACTCAGAATATTTGTGAATACAATAGTCTTAAAGACTTATATTCAATCCTTTACTATTATTTTGAAAATGGTGATTTTTCTAAACTCAGGAATTGTGGGCCAAAATCAAATTTGGAATTAATAAATATTTGTTGCAGATATGAAAAAACCATTTTAAATCAAAAAGATGATTCAATATCTGAAAATTCAACTCAATATATTTTAGAAAAAATACATTCACTGACAATAAACCAATATAAGAAAGTAAATAATTTCATTAAATATCAGTTTAATCAGCTATCAGTAAGAAGTTCAAATGCCTTAAATAAATGTTTGCTTTCAAATATTGATTTAGTAGGAATAGAATTAATATTTTCAAATCAGGTAGTTAATTTTAGAAACCTACCTTATATTGGGGAAAAATCAATTGTTGAATTAAATGTTTTTCTTGAACTAATACAAGATTATATTAAATTGGTCTCAAACGATGAAAATGAATCGGCATTCATTAATTCGACAAACCCTAATTTAAGGGATATTGATTCACTTACTTCATTTCAAAAAGCAATATTAAATAATTTCATTGAATCTCAGTTCAATGAATTATCAGCTAGAAGCCAAAATGCATTAAAGATTCATTTGAAAAATGACATTACATTAAAAAGCTTTGATCAGTATATTTTATCTGATTCGGAGTTTCAAATTGAAGACCTCAGATGTGTAGGCCATTTAACCAAATCTGAAGTAAATTCTTTTCTTCTTTCTATTAAAGAGCATATTGAATTTGTTTCAAATCTCAAAGATGAATACAATATAGAAATTGAACTATTCAATTCATTTTTTAAGCAGTATTTTAATGTAAACAATAATATTATAAAAGAAATAGTTAATGATTATGACTTATCAAATGGCATACCTATTTTTAAAATTATTAAGGGACTTGTAGACAATGACATTATTCTCGATAGACAAGAAAGGATAATTTTCTACAATGAGTTTTGCTTTTCGACTACTAAAGAGGCACAAACATTAGATATGTTGGGTACTAGATTATGCTTGACAAAAGAAAGAGTCAGGCAAATTAGAAGGCATCTTTTACACCGATTCGATAAACTATTTAGATTTACTATTTATCCTGAAGTTAAATCCTTAATAAAATATGGAGCGGATTTAACTAACTATTATTTAGATATATCCGAGGATTTAATTCAAAAGATAAATGTTACGGAAGTAACAACATTTAATCGTCTTTTTATTTTAAGAATTTTTGCAATTATTCATTCCGATAAATATGATCTCATAGGTAAATTAGAACAAATTACTAATCAAAGAAGTAATGATCTAGTTAATTGGAAAAAATGTTATATCGTTGATAAACACATCACTTCCATGCTCAACTTTAATATGCTCATTAATGATGTACATAATAGGTTATCGAGTAGAATTGAAGAAGATTACATATTGAATTTTCAATCCTATTTATTTAACTTTAGAAAAACCAATGACTTTGAAGAATTGGATTTAATTGCAGAAATCGCTGAATATATCTTATTCAATGAATTTGAGATAAGCGTTAATTCTGATGATTGCATAGTTTTTGCAAAAAATACTAAAGTACAAATCATTGATTGTATTTATGAAGCTCTAGAAAAAATGAAGGAACCACAAACGATTTACGAATTGTACAATATAATTGAGCATAAATATCCTGGTTTAACAAAGAGTGCAGACTCGTTAAGAGGTTGTTGTCAAGGAGATCAAAACTTATTTTTTATAGGAAGAAGCAGCACCTATGGTTTAAAAATTTGGGAAAATGACATTAACATTAAAGGTGGAACAATTAGGGATATTGTGGAAGAATACCTTCAGAATCAAACGGAACCAAAACATATCGATGAAATTACAGAATATGTAAACAATTATAGAGATACTAATTCGAAAAGTATTTTTGCAAACCTTCATATGGATGAGAGTAAAAGGTTTGTTTTTTTTGGTGGGATGTTAATTGGCATTACAAATAAAGAATATTCCACAGAAAAATATTTACTTGTGAAAGAATTACCGAGAGATCGAAAAACTTGGGAAGAAATGTTCATTTGCCTTCAGAAATTTGTTGAAGAGAATGATCGGATACCATGTTCAACTGGAAGTGAATCTGAAACTAAACTTTATAGATTCATGAAATCCCAGCTAAATAAATCAAACGTCAGTGAAATTGTTAATGCAGAAATTTCAAAAATATTTGAACTAGTTTCAAAATATAATTACAAAAAAAAGAAAAGACATACTTCTTCAAATTTAAAAGAGAGTTACTCTGAACTAAGAGAATTTGTTTTGAAAAACGAAAGACTGCCAAGAGCAAATTATAATAATGAAAAAATTCTTTATTGTTTTTTTTATCGACAAAGAAAATTATTTCTGGAACAAAGTATCTCAATAGAATTCATAGAAAAATTCATTGAAATTGCCAACTTACTAAATCACAAAATATGAAAGCAGAAGAGATTAAAGCAAAGCAAATGAACGATTTGCAGAAAGAATGCGCAATACATGATATTGAATTTAGTTCAATACAGAAATTGCTAAATTCTGAGCGGCTTAAAAAATTGTCAAAACGTAACCAGTTTATTCAGCAAACCATTAATAGTGAAATTGAAAAGTCAATAGACCATGAAAATAAGTAAAATAGTATTAGATAATTTTCGCCAATATTATGGAAATATTTCTGTTGACATTGAAACGGAGAGCCATAAAAATATTGTAATTATTGGAGGGAAAAATGGGTATGGTAAAACAAATTTTCTATTGTCAATTGTTTGGTGTCTCTATGGAGAAAAAATAACGCAAATTGACGAAAGTTTTAAGCGAGAGATTCAAAAAGAAACTAATTATCAAAGGTTCCTAAAACAATCGTTAAATTGGGAATCTCAAAAAGAAGGGAATGACAATTTTTCAGTCGAAGTACATATTAAAGGAATTGATTTGCCTGAGAATATTAAGGGGTCAAATAATAGTGTGATAATTCGACGTGAATATATTACTGAAAGGCTGGAGGAAAATCTTTATATACAAGAAGCTAATGGGAATGAAATATTCATAGATACCGAGGATAAAATAAACTTTATAAATGATTATATAATTCCAATAGAAGCTGCAAAATTTGTTTTTTTTGATGCTGAAAAAATTGCATCATGGGCGGAATTGTCCACCAAAGAAGAAGGAAGTGTTCTAAATGATGCACTTGGGAAATTACTTGGATTGGATATCTATGAAAACTTAAAAGAAGATTTGCAAACATATTCCAATAACCTAAAAAAAGACGGTGCAAATACAAATATCAAAGAACAAATAATAAATCATGAGAAAGCAATAGAATTAAACAAAGACAAAATTGAAGAAATCGATCTAAAATCAGCCCTTAATGAAAATGAGATTAAAGTAATTAAGAATAGTATTAAAGAATATCAGATTTTTTTAAATCAAAACAGCAAAAGGGAAACCACAACTTTAAACAGAGAAGATATTTTCAACGAGATTAAGAATCTTTCTGATAAGAAGGGAGAATTAGAAAAACGATTTAATGAATTAAGTGAATTGATACCTCTTGCAATACTTTCAGGAAAAATTGAAGAAGTAATAGAACACATAATAATTCAAGAAAGGTTAAAAAATGAAAATGATTTAAGTGAAGATACAAAACAAAAATTTGATAAATTTATTGAAAAGCTATTTAATCACCCTCCAGAGCCAATTGACGGCTCAATGACTTTTAAAAATAAAATTTTCTATTCAGACAAAGCTCAAGGATTATTAAATGATCTTTTTAATATATCTGTGCAAAATACAGATATTTCTTTTGAACTGGATTTGAATAATGCTGATAAAGAATTAATTATTAAAACATCAGAATTGCTCAAACAGCAATCCAAAGATTTATTTGAATCAACAATATCGGAATTTAACGCCATTCAGATTCTACTTAATGAAAAAGAAAAGCAAATAAAAATTATCGACTCTGATTTACAAGACGAAACAGTTTTAGAAACTATTACACAAAAGGATGAAACTGAAAGAAAATTAGAGCGAGTTATAAGTGAAAATGGAGCTTTAGCAAATCAGAAAGACAAACTATTAAAAGATAATGTCCGGTTAAGTCAACAATATAATATTTTGCTACAAAAAAGTACTGGTAATCAAATTATTAAAAATAAGATTGCATCAGCAAAGAAATATATTGATGCCTTACAAATCTTTATTGACAATCAGAAAAAAAGCAAGAAAGATTCATTGGCATCGAACTTAATAGTATATCTTAAAGAACTTATGCATAAGCTTAAAACTGGAAATTCCAGATTTATTGAAGATATAAAAATTGATATTTTACCAGATGGTAAAGGCTTAAAAGTGTCAATTATTGATTCAGATGGAAGGGAAATACCTAAGGAAAGCTTTTCGACTGGGGAAAAGCAAATTTATATTTCCTGTCTAATTAAAGCAATTCTTAAGGAAGCGGTTCAAAGCTTTCCAATTTTTATTGATACACCGCTCGGAAGGTTAGATCATGAACATATCGAAAATATTTTAAAGGATTATTACCCGGATTTATCAAACCAGGTTGTTTTACTTGCTACAAATAATGAAATAACACCTCGACGATTCAATAGTATTATTTCAAATGTTTCAAAATCATATTTGATAGTAAACGAAAATAGTAAATCTAAATTTAAAAACGGATATTTCCAAAGCTATGAGAATTAGAATTAGTAAACAAAATGATGAAATTATTGACAGATTAAAGTCTTTATATAAGTTTAATTCAGAGGGCATTATTCCCAGAATTGCATTTGCATATAGTTTGCAAATGAATAAAAAATTTGATTTAATCATTGATATTTCTCCAAGTTCAGATGGAAGAGATTTTAGGGATGACAGAGGGTTATTTGGTACTTTTATTGAAGGGCGTACTAATTATCCCATTTTCAAAGCTACGTTAGACCAGCACTATCAAAGTTCATTATTTGAAGACGATTTTGTAAAGTTATTTAAACTACATTTAGATCATGGACTAAATAAAATTGACAAAGAACTATCTAATAAGGACTTCACTTCCGGTTTTCACATTACTTATTTAATGAAATTAATAAAAAATGGCCTGGATTTGCAATCTTCTACAATTTTAATTCAAAGTTCAAATCACAAAAAATTTCAGGTTACCGACTATTCTGATCCGCTTTCTTTTATTATTGGAAAATCTCAGGATGGCGATGAAATAGAAATTAAAATCAATGATTTAAGAGAATTTGATAATAGGAATATTGCCATTGCGGGAATGGCTGGTTCCGGCAAAACTCAATTAATAAAAGATATTCTATATCAAATATCAAAAAATACGGACAATCGATTAAAATTTATTTTCTTCGATTATAAAGGAGAAGGGGATGCGACACAATTAAAACAATTTTTAGAAAAGACAAATTGTGAATTTATCGATATATTGAATGACGGTTTTAAATTCAATCCTCTTACTTCAATTAATCTTAACGAAGGCGAAAGGCAAAAAACTTTTAGTATTAGAGCCTTCGTTGACACAGTAGCCACTTTTGTTCCAAATATTGGCGTATCACAAAAAAACATTTTGCAGACAGTCTTGAGTGAACTCATAGATAGTAATGAAAATAAATATCCTAATATAACTGAACTCTATCAGTCAATTAAGGATTACTATGAATCAACAAATACCAAACCTGATACTTTGTATTCTGCAATACGAGATTTATCAAGCGGATTATTTTCAAATGAATTATCTGAAAATATTATTAGCCGAAGCATTTATTTGAATTTGCCGCCAACGCTCTCAGATACGTTACGACAATTATGCGTTTTTCTCCTTCTAAGATATTTTAATTTCTTTTTTAGCTCTACGAATGAGGCCTTGCCTATCGAAAATATTATTCCACTTCGATATGTTGTTGTAATTGATGAAGCTCATGTTTATTTAAAGAATAAAAATGCCAGAAAAGCGCTTGAAGAATTATTACGAGTCCTTCGCTCCAAAGGGGTAATTGTCGTAATGCTCACTCAAGGTGTAGAGGACTATAAAACCAAAGATTTTGATTTCGTTTCTCAGGTTAAATTGCCAATTTGCCTTAATGTTCAAAATAAAGATCCAAAATTGATTAAAGCGTTCGTCGGAACTCCAAGGAGTGAACACAAATTAATTAGCGAAATAAACAAACTTCAGTCTGGTCTCGGATTAATCAATTTAGATGAACCCAAAACTATTAAGATTAGGCAATTTTGGAAAACTATGATGAATGAAAAATAATCACAAAGATCCTCATTTGCTATAGTATGTCACAGATTCCTATAGTTTGTAGTGAGGGGTTAGTTGTCAGCTATTTGTAATGATATATAAATTAAAAATATCTAAATAAAAGCATTTATATTTATGAAACTATTGTTCACTCCAAAGCCAATTGTAACCACGCTTTTAATGTCAGCGATGGCATTCAATGTTCAATCGCAGACCACGCTTACCTGGGGGCGGCAGATTGGAACCGATAAGGAAGAATATGCGATGAACCATGTAGATGACGGGAACGGGAATATTTACATCTGCGGCAAGACATTTGGAAATATGGAGGGTGTCAACCAGGGTAAAAACGACGGGTATATTACGAAAATTGACAGCCTCGGCAACACAAAATGGACAAAGCAATTCGGATCGGCCGGCGATGATGATGAGCAATGGTCTGCGATCGATCAGCAGGGCAATATTTATATCACAGGTTCTACAACCGGTGATCTGAACGGTAAAAATGCAGGAAAGGAAGATATCTTCCTCGTTAAATACAACGCCGATGGACAGCTGTTATGGACCAAACAGCTTGGAACCGACAGCACCGACATCGGGAAAGGGGTCTACGCCGATAACAAGGGATTTGTTTATATCACCGGTTTAACAATGGGAAAACTGGGGGAATCGTCGTTTGGTAAAATGGATGGTTTTATCATCAAATTAGATGGTAACGGGAAACAGCTCTTCACCACACAGTTTGGAACCCCTGGTGACGACAGCAGCATCTCCATCACGGGCGACAACCTTTCCACGATCTATGTCTGCGGGAATACCTGGGGCGACCTGGGCGGAAAGAGCAAAGGGTTTATCGACGTTTTCACAGGTCAGTTTACGGACGAGGGGACGCTTATAAAATATAACCAGTTTGGAAGTGATGGGTTTGATATTACGATGAACCTAAAGGTTGACAGCGAGAAGAACCTTTATGTGGTCGGCTCGACAACCGGAAATATAGGTTGTCAGCAGATCGGCGAGGGGGATTGTTTCCTCACCAAAATAAGTGAAAAGGGAGTTGTCCTTTGGACCAGCCAGTTTGGAACCCCCAAACATGATGGTATTCGCGGAATTACATTCGTTGAGAACAGTCCCGGTAAAATACTTGTAAGTGGTCTTTTAAGTCTTCCGCCTGCACAGGCATTTGTGCGTATGTACAACACCGATGGCAGCTTTGGTTGGGAAAAGAAAATGATTGAGGAGGGAAAACCCGGCGACGCATCGGGTAAAGATGTAAGTGTTGACAAACATGGGAATATTTATCACATCGGTCTTACAGGTATCGGCCTGTTTGGAGAACATATCGGATCGAATGATGTGTATGTTGTCAAATTAAAGATGGATATGTAGCGCCATCGGTTCAATTCATTTTGTAGTGCCGGATTTCAATCCGGGGGGATGAATTAGGATTAAAGATGGAGTGCCGTAGGCACGGATCATTTAAATTATATGCACCAAACCTACGGCTCTCATTATTAATTTCGTTCATTTTCAATGAATTAAAATCCATTGTTACAAAACCGACCGAGGCTACGCCTCTAAACCCAAATACGGGTGAAAGAACTTACAATCTTTGTAGCGTACGGGCGTATCCGTCCGACCAATCCATAGGTTGAACTCAGAGCTTGAGATTTTGGGGTAGCAGGTCTCCAATTTTATTGGCAGGGTATTCGGGGACTATTTCCAGCACTCTTTTTAGCCATTGAAACGGATTA
>Ga0209100_1000297_pt1 | contig 48993 bp, 53 predicted proteins | sample lystaG_FD_185480 | JGI IMG/M metagenome (GOLD analysis project Ga0209100, IMG submission 185480) | Glacier valley bacterial and archeal communities from Borup Fiord, Nunavut, Canada, to study Microbial Dark Matter (Phase II) -... | ecosystem: Environmental > Aquatic > Freshwater > Ice > Glacier ... | reverse complement strand
CCGCCTCAAGGCCCTCAGCAACCACTGCCTCGGTGGGGGCCTGAGCACCCTCCGCGATCAGCGTGAAGGAATCGTTGGTGGCTTCCGCCTCGACCATCATGATCGCGATGTCATCGCCAGCGATACGCCCGGCAACGACCATGTTGAACACGGCGCGCTCGAGCTGCGAGTACTTGGGGAACGCGATCCACTGACCGTCGACGAGCGCGATGCGCACACCGGCGATGGGTCCGGTGAACGGCAGGCCCGACAGCTGCGTCGACGCCGAGGCGGCGTTGATCGCGAGGGTGTCGTACGAGTCGTCTGGGTTGATCGCGAGGACCGTGATGACGACCTGGACCTCGTTGCGGAGACCGGACACGAAGGTCGGGCGCAGCGGGCGGTCGATCAGACGGCACGTGAGGATCGCGTCGGTCGAGGGACGGCCCTCGCGACGGAAGAACGAGCCGGGGATCTTTCCGGCGGCGTATGAGCGCTCCTCAACGTCCACCGTGAGGGGGAAGAAGTCAAAGCCTTCACGCGGGTGCTTGCCGGCCGTGGTGGCCGAAAGCAGCATGGTGTCGTTGTCAAGGTATGCGGCGACGGTTCCGGCGGCCTGCTGTGCAAGGCGGCCGGTCTCAAAACGCACCGTACGGGTTCCGTAGCGACCATTATCAATGGTTGCTTCGGCGAACTGAATGTCGGGACCTTCCATGTGGAAGTTGCTCCTTTGTTTGGAGCAGGCCAGGCGAACATATGGGTCTTAGCCACACTGATCGTCAGTGGAAATGCTCAGAACAGTTCCGGATGTGGCGGAAGGTTCTGCCCATCACCACCGAGGATCAGCGTTCAGCTGGCCTGCCAGGGGTATGAACTTGGGGCCTCACCTCGCGGTGGACCCGCATCAATGCTACCAGTGAAGGCCTCCGGGGCGTCGGATGAGCTCGGCCAGTCGCTCGACGCATCAGACACGTAGCGCCTCGCTCCTGCGTGGAAGCTCCCCCGAGACATGAAAGGACCCGGCCGCTCAGCACCCCAAAGGGGCGAGCAACCGGGTCCGAGCACCGTCTGGCGCGTCGATTCCCTGAGGGAATTAGCGACGCAGGCCGAGGCGCCCAATCAAAGTACGGTAACGCTCGATGTCGACCTTCTGGAGGTAACCCAGGAGGCGACGACGCTTGCCGACGAGGAGGAGCAGGCCACGACGCGAGTGGTGGTCGTGCTTGTGCACCTTGCCGTGCTCGGTGAGGTCGAGGATGCGCTGCGTCAGCATCGCGACCTGAACCTCGGGCGAACCGGTGTCACCCTCGTGGGTGGCGAAATCGGCCATGATGGACTTCTTGACGTCTGGCTCGAGAGGCACAGGTTCTCCTTATAGATCGTTGCGCGGCGCACCCGGGCATATTCTCCGGGGCACTGGAATCCGCGGCCGTTTCACGGCGAGGGTCAAGCATAGCGGAGCGCGGCTGATTCCGCGACGCACCCCAGCCAGGGGCACTCTGACCCCGTCGCCGATTTCGGGGCTAGCCGCCGGCGCCGCCGAAGCCGATGCCAACGGCCGCCACTCCCCCTGGCGGCGCCACGGGTGTGCCACCGCCGCCCGCCGACGTACGCGTACGGCTGAGCCGTCCCTCGAGCCAGTGGGCAAACCGGCTCACCGCCATGTTGACCGAGATGTAGATGACTGCGGCCACCAAGACAAACACGACAGTGGTCGGCTCGCCAAAGTAGTTGTAGTTGTTCTTGGTCACCGTGAGCAACTCGTAGTACGCGATGATGAAGCCGAGCGAGGTGTCCTTGAGCAACACGACAATCTGGCTCACCAGCGCGGGAAGCATGATGCGCACGGCCTGCGGGAGCTCGATGCGTAGGAGCACTGCGAGCGGCCTGAGGCCGATGCTGAGGCCGGCTTCACGCTGACCCTTGGGCAACGCCGCGATGCCCGCGCGGAGGATTTCCGCCACCACCGCCGTGTTGTAAACCGCGAGGCCGAGGATGACCGAAATCAGCGGAGCCAAACCCAGCGCGATCACGCCGAAGTACATGACGAGCAGCACTGGAATCCCGCGGAACACGTGGGTGAACACGTAGGCGACCCCCTGCAGGAGCCTATTGGTCGAGGAGCGAGCGATCACCAGAATGGTCGCCGTCACAGCGACGATGGGCACGGAGATGGCAACGGCCTTGAGGGTTCCCTCGAAGAGCCCCCTCACCAGAAGCGAGTGCCACACATCCCCGGCCGTCTGGCCACCCTTCTGGGGGTTCCACAGCACCTGCCAGCGGTCATCGAAGATGCCACGCGACTGCGCCGTGTAGACGAGCCAGCCCAGCAGGCCCACGATCACCGCGGTGAAGACCACCGTGTAGACCTTGTCGCGCACGATCGCCTTGGGACCGGGAACATCGAAGAGGACCTGCTCCGGCGCGGTCATCGGACCACCGCCATTCTCTTCTCAAGTTGTTCGGCCGTGACCGACAGCGGAATCGTGATGGCCAGGTAGGCAACGCCGATGCCCATGAAGATCACGAACACGTCCGCTGGATTCACGTTGGAAAGACGCTGGGCGACGGCGACCAGCTCGAAGGTCGCGAAGCCAGCCGCGACCGAGGTGTTCTTAATGTGCGCCACGAACACGTTGATAAGCGGCGGCATCACTGACCGGAAGGCCTGAGGCAGCACCACCTGTGTCAGGACCTGCGGAAAGGTCAGCCCGAGCGAGCGCCCTGCCTCGGCCTGGCCCACTCCCACGGAGTTGATGCCAGAACGGACCACCTCACAGACAAAGGTCGCCGTATAGAGCGTGAGTGCGACGATCGCAAAGATGATGCCGTTGTTGACGGTGATCCCGAAGTAGGAATTGCGCGATACCGGGATCACGATGCCGACCAGTGCGGAGGTGCTGCCACCGAGGAAAAGGAAGATCAGGGTGAGCGGGCTATTGCGCACCACGTTGATGTACGTGGTGCCAAACGTGCGCAGGGGGCCGATCGGGGAGACCCTGAACGCCGCGAGCACCACGCCCCATGCGAACGAGAGGACTCCGGCGACCACCGCTATCAGCAGGGTCGCCGTGAAGCCCTGCCACAGCAGGTCGGCGTTGTCGACGAGGGCACCCATCGTGTGGCGGCTCCGTTTCAGAGAGGTTGAACTGGGGCGGGACGCCTCGTGAGAGGCGCCCCGCCGTCAGTGAGTCAGCGGGGACCTAGTAGCGGTCGACCGCGGGAACTGCGGGGTCGGGAAGCACGGTGCCTGCCGTTTCCTTCCACGCGGCAAGCCAGCTGCCGTCGGTGAAGGACGCCTCGAGCACGTCGTTGATCCACGACCGGAACTCGGTGTCGTCAAGCGCAACGCCGATGCCGTAGGGCTCCTCCGTGAACGGCTCGCCCACGACCTTGAACTCGCCGTCGGACTCGGCCACATAGCCCGCGAGGATCACGTTGTCGGTGGTGACAGCGTCGACCTGACCGTTACGCAGCGGCTCGAGGCAGTCGTTGTAGCCCCCGTACAGCACCAGGTTCGCCTCGGGGTAGTTCTCCGCGATGTTGGCGGCGGGAGTCGATCCCTCGACCGAACACACGTTCTTGCCCGCGAGGTCGTCCGGCGTGGTGATGTCGTCGGTGGTGGACAGCGTCATCAGCGCCTGCCCTGCGTTGTAGTACGGCCCCGCGAAGGAGACAACTTCCTTGCGCTTGTCATTGATCGTGTAGGTGGCAATCACCATGTCGACCTGACCTGATTCGATGAATGGCTCGCGGTTAGCGGACACAGTCTCGACCCAGGTGATGTCGCCCGCGTCGATGCCAAGCTTGCTGGCGATCAACTTGCCCATCTCCACGTCGAAGCCCTCGGGCGTTCCGCTGGGAGACATCAGACCAAAGAGCGGCTGGTCAAACTTGGTGCCGATGGTGATGGTGCCCGCATCGGCAAGTGCCGCCATGGTCGAGCCTGCGGCAAATTCGGTCATCGCGGTGTCAGTGGCTTCCATCGTGGCGTCGGTCGTTCCCGCGTCGTCACCACTGGAGCATGCAGCCAGCGCAAATACAGCGACGGCGCCTAGCGCCGCCCATCTCATGTTCTTCATGGGTTTCCTCTCCCCCGGCCAAGAATCTCTCGGCCTTGGTGTGCAGTTAGTGCGTCAGGATTTTGGACAGGAAGTCCTTGGCCCTGTCCGACTTTGGATTGGTGAAGAAATCCTCGGGAGTCGCCTCTTCGACCACCACACCTGCGTCCATGAACACGACGCGGTTCGCGGCCTTGCGCGCGAATCCCATCTCGTGGGTCACCACGATCATCGTCATACCCTCGGACGCGAGGTCCGTCATGACGTCGAGCACCTCGTTGATCATCTCGGGGTCAAGTGCCGAGGTGGGCTCGTCGAACAACATCACCTTGGGGTTCATGGCCAGGGCGCGCGCGATTGCGACTCGCTGCTGCTGCCCACCGGACAACTGGGCGGGGTGCTTATCCGCCTGGCTTTCGACGCCGACGCGCGTGAGCAGCTCCATCGCGAGCGCTTTGGCCTCGGCCTTACGCATCTTGCGAACCTTCACGGGGCCCAGCATCACGTTCTCGAGCACCGTCATATGCGCAAAGAGGTTGAAGGACTGGAACACCATGCCGACGTCGGCGCGTAGGCGCGCGAGCGGGCGACCCTCGGCTGGCAAGTCAACGCCGTCGATCTGGATGGTGCCATCGTCGATCGTCTCGAGCCTATTGATCGCGCGGCACAGGGTGGACTTGCCGGACCCGGATGGCCCGATGACCACCACGACCTCGCCTTTACCCACCGTGAGGTTGATGTCCTGGAGCACGTGGAGCGCACCGAAATGCTTGTTGACTCCAGCCAGGACGACCAGCGGCTCGAATACCTGATCAGCGAGTGCGGGGGGTTCCATCCATTGACAGTAGCCGCCGTTTTGGCCAAATGACCAGAGTTAACAAAGGTTTAACACCGTGCGGGTCCAGGCCACGTCCTCGTGCAAAGCGGCTATGAGCCCATCGAGCCCGCCAAAGTCGAGCATCGGCCGGCGCCACTCAATCAGGTCGAGAATCACGTGCGCGCCGTACAGGTCGAGCCATTCACGATCGATCACGTAGGCCTCGACACGCAGGCCCTCTGTGCCAACCGTGTAGTTGATTCCAAGGCTCACGGCGGCGGGAAGCCTCTCGCCGATGAGCGCGGCGGCCGCGGCGTTGTCTCCCGCGCCCACCACCTCGAGCCACCCCGCGTACACGCCATGTCGCGGAATGAAGCCGGCGTCCACGTCGACGTTGGCGGTAGGGAAACCGATCTGCCGGCCAACCTTCTGGCCGTGGACAACGGTGCCCCGAAGCCGATGAGGAGCGCCAAGGATGTCCGCGGCGGCGCGCAGGTCGCCCTGGTCGAGCAGCTCGCGCACCCACGTTGACGACCAGCGTCTCGCGCCGTCGTGACCCGCTGCGGCGTCGCCCACGATCTCGATACCGATGCCGAGCTTTGTCCCTAGCTCGCGCAGCGTCTCGATGTCGCCGGCATTGCCGCGGCCGAAGCGGGTATCGCTTCCGACCGCGATGGCCACCGCGCCTAGCCCGCCAACCAAGAAGTCACGCACAAACTCTTCGGGCGTCGCCATCGCGAAGTCCATCGTGTAGTCCTGGATCAGGATGCCGTCCACGCCTGTCTTGGCGATCCTCTCGACGCGGTCATCGACGCCCGTGATGAGTTCGGGCTGGTGATCGGGAGCGTGGACCGCCTTGGGGTGCGGATCAAAGGTGACGGCGATGGCCTTGGCCCCGCGCGCGTGGGCGGCGGCGACCAGCTCGGCAAGCACCGCCTGGTGGCCCTTGTGCACTCCATCGAAGTTGCCCACGGTCACGACGGTGGGTCCAAGGTCAGCGGGCACGTCGGCGAGCGAGCGCCACACGAAGGTCATTCGCTCATTCTGCCTCATGAGGAGGCGGTTCTTTGCAATCGATCCGCGCGCCGCGCCACGCGTCGGGCGCAACCGGGCACGGCCGGAGTAGCGTGGTTGCTGCGACGCCACAATTGCGACGCACGAGGGGGGGAATCGACATGGACACAACTGACGATGTGACGACGCGGTCACCTAAAATCCTGATGATCGAGGGCCGCGAGTACGTGCTCTACCAGGGGTTCCTGGAACGTATACAGATCGCGGACGTGAAGTTGCTGTGGCTCAACACCGTTCAGAACTGGTTGTTGACGCTCTTTGCCGTTCTGATCGCGACCGACATCGCCCGCCCCGATTCAGGTTGGTGGTTCTTCGGTGGGGGCTACGCCGCGTTTGCCGGATCGGCCGCACTTTCCGTGTTCATGCGGAATCACGACGTTCTCATTACTCCCTCTGCGAGCTCCACAAAGGACGGCGACATGGGGTCGTCCACGCTGGCCGTTGCGGCGCAGTCAGGGGGACGGTTTTACACGGGTCCCAACGTCATCAAGACCGTGACTGTGCACCCCGAGATGGAGAACTTCCTCCTCGACGCGTTTGCAGAGGGGCAACCCCACAGCTTCCGCCAGCGGCCACGAGTTCAATCCGCGTTCACGATGCCGAGTGCGCGACGTCAGGCCTGGGCCTCAAACGCGGGCTCGTTCGTCGGGCTCCTCGCGCTCGCTTCGATCGTTGCGACCGTTGTCCTGCGGTGAACTGACAACACGCCACCACACGACCTCAGCGGCACGCGAAGGGGGAACAGCCATGGGTACCACCGAGCAAGCGACAACGAGGCCGTCGAGCATCCTGATGATCGACGGCCGCGAGCACGTGCTTTACCAGGGGCTCACGGCGCGCGTCCGGATCGCGGATGCGAGGCGGCTGTGGCTCAACACGGCGAGGGTCTGGGCAATCGCGTTGTACGGCCTGCTGACAGCGATTAACGCGGTGCTCCCCGAGTACAGCATGTGGCTCGCCTTCGTGGCCCTCGCCGCCATCGGCGGTGCGGCTGCGCTGTCCGTCTACGTCGAGAGTCGGGGTCTACTCACCGTTCCCGATGCGGTGGCCGAAAGGGAGAGGACCGGAGGCACGTCCACGCTGGCGATCACCTCGAAGTCACAGCGGGTGTTTTCCGGCCGACTCCCCGCCGTTCAATTCGCGACGGCGCATCCAGAAATGGCGGACTTCCTCCTCACCGCATACGCCGAGGGCCAATCCCGACGCTTCCGCCAACGGCCCCGAGTTCCCGTCGCGTTGACGACGCCGAGTACGCGGCTCCACTCCTGGGCCGAGATCCTGGGCTTGCTCGTCGCGATTGTCGCAATCGTGTGGATCGTGGCCGCGATGGTGATCCGGTGAGCTGACACACCACCACAGGCGTGCTCGCTGGGACTAGGAAGCTTGGCCAGCGGGCTCGAACACGATGACGGGCTTGGCCTTGCCCTTGACTCGCCGCATGATCGCGACGGCGACGCCCGCGGGATTAACCGCGACGGCGTCGTGAACGAAGTCGTCGGCGTGGGACGGCTCCCCCAGCTCAGCGCCGCGCTCGGCGAGCGACTGCCCATACGACAGTGAAGCCGCCTCGGCATCGGTCACCGCGAAGGTCGGCAGGATCTCGCGCGCCGCATCGGCGAGCGGTGTGAGCGGAATGGCCTCCCCCGCGTCGGCCATGCCAAAGAGCTCGTCGAGCGTGTGTACGCCGGTCACCGACAGTGCGCCGATGCGGGTACGCCGCAAGGCGGTGAGGTGGCCCCCGACGCCGAGCGCGGCGCCTAGGTCTCGCGCAAGGGCGCGCACATAGGTGCCCGAGGACACGTCCACCGTGACGTCGAGGTCGAGAAACAAGCCCTCGCGGCGCACCTCACGAGTATCAAAACGGCTTACCGTCGCGGGGCGGGAGGCGAGCACCACGTCCTCACCAGCGCGCACGCGCGCATACGAGCGCTCGCCGTTGATCTTGATCGCACTCACCGAGCTGGGCACCTGGGAGATGTCGCCCGTAAGCGCCGCGATCGCCGCAGCCACAGCCTCATCGGTGACGCCCGAGGCATCGGCCGTCGTGGTGACCTCGCCCTCGGCGTCGTCCGTGATGGTGGACTGGCCCAGGCGAATGGTCGCCTCGTAGGACTTGTCGTGCCCCGTCACATACGTGAGTAGGCGCGTGGCCTTGCCGATGCCGAGCACCAGCAGCCCCGTCGCCATGGGGTCGAGCGTGCCTGCGTGGCCCACCTTGCGGGTGCCGAGCAGGCGACGAGCCCGGGCCACCACGTCGTGAGACGTGAGGCCCTGCGGCTTGTCGACCAGCAACAGGCCCGGAGTGGGGTCATCGGCGGCGCGAGCCACCGATCAGTCCTCTTCGGGCTCGTCGGCGGGGTGCCGATAGGGATCGGCCTCCCCTGCGAACTTTGCGCCCTCGCGCAATTTGGCGAGCTCGGCATCGCGCTGCGCGGCCTCGTGAAGAGACTTATCGAGCGACGCTGCCGTCTCAGGCACCGCATCCAGGTGGAACTCGATCGAGGGCGTGAGCCGGATTCCCAGCTCACCACCCACCATCGAACGGATGCGGCCCTTGGCGGAGGCGAGAGCCGCGGCCGTATTGGCCCGCGCCTCGTCGTCCCCATAGACCGTGTAGAACACCGCAGCCTGCTGCAGGTCACCGGTGATGCGCACATCGGTCACGGTGACAAACCCCAGGCGCGGGTCCTTGATTTCGCTCTCCAGCGCGCGGGCGACGATCTTCTTGATCGTGCCCGCGAGCCGAAGTGCTCTAGGTGAATCAGCCATTAGGTCCTCGGAATCTCGACCATCTCGAAGCTCTCGATGCGGTCGCCCACCTGAATATCGTTGAACTTGCCGAGCCCAATACCGCACTCGAACCCGTCACGAACCTCGGTGGCGTCATCCTTGAAGCGGCGCAGCGTGTCGAGGGTGGCCTCGCCGATGACGTTGCCGCCACGGGTGATGCGTACCTTGGCGTTGCGCTTCATGGTGCCCTCGCGGACCAAGCAACCGGCGATGTTGCCGAACTTGGAACTGCGGAAGATCTCCATGATCTCGGCAGCACCGGTCTGACGCTCCTCGAACTCGGGCTTGAGCATGCCCTTAAGGGCAGCCTCGACCTCTTCGAGTGCGCGGTAGATGACCGAGTAGAAGCGCATGTCAACGCCCTCGCGGTCAGCGAGCTCCTGAACGCGCTCTGCGGGACGCACGTTGAAGCCGATGATGATCGCGTTGTCGACCGTGGCCAGGTTGACGTCGTTCTGCGTGACGGCACCCACACCACGGTGGATGACGCGCAGGTCGACGCCGTCGCCCACCTCGATCGCGAGCAACGCGTCTTCGAGCGCCTCGACGGCACCCGACACATCGCCCTTGATGATGAGGTTGAGGGTATCGACCTTGCCATCCTCGATGGCCTGGTTGAGGTCCTCGAGGCTGATGCGCTTGCGACGCTTGGCCAGCAGTGCTGCACGATCGGCGGCTTCGCGCTTCTCGGCAATATGACGGGCCGTACGGTCGTCATCCGCCACCAGGAAGCTGTCTCCAGCGCGAGGCACGGACGTAAGGCCGATGACCATGACGGGACGCGCGGGGAGCGCCTCCAGGACCGGCTCGTCGTACTCGTTGAACATGGCGCGCACACGGCCGTAGGCCGTACCCGCCACGATCGAGTCACCCACACGCAACGTTCCCGACTGGACGAGCACGGTTGCCACGGGGCCACGGCCCTTGTCGAGGTGAGCCTCGACCGCGACGCCACGGGCGTCCTTGTTGGGGTTGGCACGCAGGTCGAGCCCAGCGTCGGCGGTCAGGAGGACCGCGGCGAGAAGCTCGTCGATGCCCTGGTTCTTGAGCGCGGACACGTCGACAAAGATCGTCTCGCCGCCGTACTCCTCAGCCACCAAGTTGTATTCGGTGAGCTGCTGACGAATCTTGCCTGGGTTGGCGCCTTCCTTATCGACCTTGTTGACGGCCACCACGATCGGCACGTTGGCCGCCTGAGCGTGGTTAAGCGCCTCAATGGTCTGGGGCATGACGCCGTCGTCCGCGGCGACCACAAGGATCGCGACGTCGGTGACTCGAGCACCACGTGCACGCATGGCCGTGAAGGCCTCGTGACCCGGCGTGTCAATGAACGTAATGGCACGCGAGGCGCCATCGTGTTCGCGACGCACCTGGTAAGCACCGATGTGCTGCGTGATGCCGCCCGCTTCGCCCGACACAACGTCGGCCTTACGAATGGCGTCAAGTAGACGCGTCTTACCGTGGTCGACGTGACCCATGACGGTGACAACGGGAGGACGAGCCTCAAGGTCGTCATCGGTCTCTGCGGCGAGTTCGGCTTCAAGGTCGAGCCCGAAGTCCTCGAGCAGTTCCTTGTCCTCGTCCTCGGGCGACACGATCTCGATGCGGTATCCGAGCTCGGCGCCAAGCGACTGGAACGTGTCCTCGTCGAGGGACTGTGTCGCGGTGGCCATCTCGCCCAAGTGGAACAGGACGGTCACCAGCGAAGCGGGATTGACATCGATCTTCTCGGCGAAGTCGCTCAGTGTCGCACCGCGACGCAAGCGCAACGGCGTGTTGCCGTCGCCACGAGGGATCTGCACGCCGCCAATGGATGGCGCCTGCTGCTGTTCGTACTCGGCCCGCTTGGCCCGCTTGGACTTCCGTCCACGCGTTGGCCTTCCACCCTGACGGCCGAAGGCACCTGCGGTGCCACCACCACGACCGCGGCTACCCGCGGCAGGACGGCTACCGGGCGCGGCTGCGCCTGGGCCGCCACCGAAGCCTGGACGGCTTCCCGGAGCGCCACCGGCGGGACGCGGAGCGAACCCTCCGGGACGGCCACCAGGTGCGGGACGCGCACCTGCGGGGGCGCCTGGACGTGCGCCTGGAGCACCAGGACGCGCGCCGGGACCACCCGTGGGGGCACCCGGACGCGGCGTACGAGGAGCACCAGGACGCGGTGCCTGGAACGGGTTGTTACCACCCGTACGCGGAGCACCGGGACGCGGTGCCTGGAACGGGTTGTTACCGCCCGGACGCGGACGCGGCCTGGGCATATCGGACGGCGTGGGCGCTGCTGCACCACCCGCGGCGGGTGCCGCAGGTGCGGCGCCGGGTGCAGCGGGAGCTGCCTGTGCTGCGGGCTTGGCTTCACCCTGTGCGGCGGGGCTCGCAGCATCGGCCTTTGCGGCCGGTGTGCTGGGCGCTGAAGCGGCAGGCGAAGAAACCGCGGGTGCGGCCGCAGGCGATGCCGACGCGACGACGGGGGCTGCCGCGGGTGCGGGCTCCTCGACGACGGCGGCAGGCTTGGGTGCGGGCGGACGCGGTGCGCCCGGCTTGGGCGCACTTGCCACCTTGGGGGTCGAGGGTTCCGGAGCGGGTCCCTTGGCGTCAGGGAAGGCCTCACGGGCCTTACGAACGACGGGGGCTTCCAGTGTCGAGGACGGTCCCTTGACGTATTCACCAAGCTCAGAAAGCTTGGCCATCAAGTCCTTGCTCGATACTCCGATTTCCTTCGCGATCTCATGAACGCGGGGCTTTGCCACAATTCTCCTGTCTCGGTCCGACCAAGACAGGGTCGAACCATCGTTACTGCGGGGTACTCATTGCTGGGTACTCATTGGATGGCCATGGGCTTTCATCCTGTCTGTCGATGGTGGGCAACAATTCTATGGCTTAGCGGAACGCCGGGTGATCGACCAAGGCCGACACACCCGCATCGGCCGTACGTAACGCGCGACCGATTGCCTTCCGCTTCACTGCTTGAGCCAGGCAAATCCCGTTGGGGTGGAGCCATGCTCCCCTACCGGGCGCCGATGCGGATTCGTCGACCGCTACGCGATCAACCAACCACACCACTCGCACGAGAACCGACCGGGCCCCTCTTTCTTTGCATCCCACGCACGTCCGCAACGGCGGTAGGCCGTGGGGGCGCGCTGAAGACTCAGAAGAGCGGTCCGGCGTCATGAGTCTACCGCTCCTGGTCAGTCCGAGGCACCCGGCGTGTCGACAGCCTCATCCGAGCGGATATCGATCCGCCAGCCGGTGAGCCGTGCGGCGAGGCGGGCGTTCTGCCCCTCCTTGCCGATTGCGAGGGACAAGTGGAAGTCGGGGACGATAACGCGCGCGGCCCTCGCCTCCTCGTCCACGACCGTCACGGACACCACACGCGACGGAGAAAGCGCGTTGCCGACGAACGTCGCGGGATCTTCCGCCCAGTCGACGATGTCGATCTTTTCGCCGCGCAGTTCGCTCATGACGGCGCGCACCCTGGCTCCCATGGGGCCGATGCACGCCCCCTTGGCGTTGACGCCTGGCACCGTGGCCCTGACCGCCATCTTGGAGCGGTGTCCGGCCTCGCGGGCGATGCTCATGATCTCGACGGTCCCGTCCGCGATCTCGGGCACTTCGAGTTCGAAGAGCTTGCGCACGAGCGCGGGGTGGGTGCGTGAAAGCGTAATCGCGGGGCCCTTTTGGCCGCGTCCCACGCTCACCACGAACGCGCGAATGCGCTCGCCGTGGCCATAGACCTCGGTGGGAACCTGCTCGTGCCCAGGCAAGAGCGCCTCGACGTCGCCGATGTCCACGTGCACGTTGCGGGGGTCGGCGCTCTGCTGGATCACGCCGGAGATCAGGTGACCCTCCTTGTCGGCGTACTGGCCGAGCACCGCGTCGTCGCCGGCTTCGCGCAGACGCTGCACGATCACCTGACGAGCCGTCGACGTGGCGATACGGCCAAAGTCGTCGGGGGTGTGATCGAATTCGGGGCCAAGCTCACCGTCTTCGAGCTCCTCGCGCGCCTGGATGCTCACCTTGCCCGTCACGCGGTTGACGATCGCGCGAGCGTGATCGTGCGAGTCCGGGGTCTTGTGATACGCGCTCAGCAACGCCTGCTCGATCGCATCGATGAGCACTTCGAGCTTGAGATCTCGCTCTTTCTCAAGGCCCCTGAGGGTCATCATGTCGATGTCCACTTGTGTTTCCGTCCATTCTGTCGACCGGGCCGCTTGGGCTCAGTCGAGTCGCTTCATTTCCACCTGGACGCGCCCGAGCTTCACGTCGGCAAGTGCCACAGTCTGAGTTTGGCCATCGCGGTCGAGCACCACGCCGTCATCCGTCACGTCAACGATTCGCCCGGTGACGGGGTCGCCTGTGGTGAGTTCGAGCATCACAAGGCGCGTGCGTGCGCGCATAAAGTGCCTGCGAAGCGTGAGGGGCCTGTCCGTACCCGGGGTAGAGACCTCAAGGGTGTACGCGCCTGGCGGCACATTCGCCGCCTCAAGGGCATCTCCGATGGCCCGCGAGGCGACGGCGACGGTATCAAGACCCGCCGAACCCACCTCTTCTTCCGGGAGGTCAACGGTCACGAGCACGCGGGTGTGCTTACCCGCTGCTGACACCGTCACTGAATCCACCATGAGGCCTGCGGTCTGAGCCGCCGGGCCTGCTAGGTCGGCGATGCGGTCGTCGAGTTTCATTCGCTGCCTCCCCGCGCGCGGTGCGCGTTCCGTTGCTTCATTTGTTATCGCACCGATTCTACGGCCCACCAGGTGCGCGTGGGAGACTATCGCGCATGGAGGGTTTACACATAATGCGGATAAGGCACGACGGCGGCTCGGCGAGGACTCGTGCCCTGATCGCGCTCGTTGCCGCCAGCGTCGCGCTCACGACAGCGGGTTGTGACCTCCGCTTGGAAGCGGACACGATCGTGTACCCCTCTCCCGACGCCGTCACCGTCGCGCGAGACACTCTCGCCGACGCGGAATCCGCAGTGCTGACCGCGGCGGACACGGCTGGTGCGTCGGCAGACGACGTGGCCGCGGAAGCGTCCGCCACCGCCCAGGCACACCTCGATGCGCTCGGGGGCGTCTATGTGGCCTATCCCGACACGACGCCCGAGCCCACCGCCAGTGCGACGCCTGCCCCCACCCTGAGCGAGGCGATCGACGAGGCGCGCGCCATAGCCGAGGAGGTCGCGGCGTCCAATCTGGACCCCGGCCTCGCGTTCCTCGCCCGATCGATCGACCTCGACTGGGCGCTTCGCGAGCAGTGGGCAACCATCGTCCCTGCCGACACTGCGGACGACGCTGACGACTCGGATAACGCGGGCACCTCGGATACCGCCGGCACGAGCGATGAGACCACGTACTTCCCCCTCGCCAACGGCTCAACGGCGGACTCGGCGGGATTCGCCCCCAGCGCGGCCACCACGGGCCTCAGCGAGGACGCCCTGAGTGACCTGGCACTGAGGGAGGACGAGGCCCGTTTCACCTACGAGACGATCGCCGCCCTTGAGTTCGACTCGCTCAGAGACGTCGCCCTCGCGAGGGCGCGCCTTCACGAAGAACGTTCGGATGCACTCGCGTCGCTGCTGACCTCGGACCCCCGCACCCCGCTCTACCAGTTGCGCGACGCGAACCTGCCGGATCCCGACTCGCGCGACGCCCTCCAACGCTCTGTCGAGACCGACCTTGGTGCGCGCTACGCCGCTTTGCTGGACGGCGCGTACGCGGCCGATGCCGCGTGGCTGCTCAACTCGGCCTTCGACTCGTACGCCAGGGCGATGGCCACGGCGGGATTCGAGGCCTCGGACCTCCCTCAGCTCCCGGGACTCAAGACCGCCGCCTAACGGCCCTCGATCTCCTTGCGCACATTGAGCGCGCGCTCCGGGTCATCGGTGATGATCGCGTCGATCCCCGCGCGGATAAGGGATCGCATGTCCTGATCCGCGTTGACTGTCCACGCCCTCACCTTGACGCCCGAGGCAGCGAATCCCTCGATCATGCCTGGCAGACCGAGCGTGGCGTAGTAGGGGTGTGCCGCGCCGGAGCCCATGTGGAGCGCGTACTCCCAGGGGTCGACCAGCGCCTCCTCATACAGCGGGGCAATCGAGACAGACGGCTCGAACTCGCGCAGGGCGACCAGCGTGAGGTGGTTGAAGGAGGAGTAGACGAGGCGATCGGCCATGCCGGAGGCGCGGTGGGCCGCGATGACCGCCTGCTCGATTCCTGGGTACAGGACGGGACCGTTCTTGACCTCGACGTTGAGCACCAGACCGGTGGGCGCTAGGAGCTCGAAGACCTCGGCGAGCTCAGGAATGCGCGCCGTGCCCCATGCCTGGCTCCCTACGTCGACCCCGTGGATCTGGTCGAGCGTGAGGTCGCGGATGAGCGCGACGGTGCCGTCGGGAAGCGTGACGGTCTGGTCGTGGCGCACCACGAGGCGCCCGTCGCGCGCGAGGTGCACGTCGAGCTCGATGCCGTCGGCACCCTCGGCGACCACAAGCGCGAAAGCCTGCATGGTGTTCTCGGGTGCGCGCAGGCGCGAGCCGCGGTGGGCCCAGATGGAAGTCATTCCACGACAGTAGGGCGTGACGGTGTCGGAGGCCTTGCGGCACGGTAACGACGGGCTGAATGAGTCGCCCGCAGTCGTGACGGACTACCCCGCGAGCGCCTGCCTCACGGCCGTAGCGACCACTGTCACGGCCTCGCCAACGGGCAACTCGACAGCATCCCCCGTGGCACGGTTCTTGAACTCGACGGTGCCGTTCTCAAGACCGCGGCCCACCACCAGGATGTAGGGCGCGCCCAAGAGCTCGGCGTCCTTGAACTTCACGCCTGGCGAGACCTTGGGGCGGTCGTCGTACAGCACCTCGACGCCGGCGGATTCGAGACCCGACGACAGCTCCTCAGCGGCCGCGAACACCGCAGCGTCCTTCCCCGTCGCCATCACGTGCACGTGATACGGCGCCACGCCAATGGGCCAGGCGAGGCCAAGCTCATCGTGATAGTTCTCGGCCAGGAGTGCGACGGCCCGCGTGACGCCGATGCCATACGAGCCCATCGTCACGGTGGCCTGCTTGCCGTTGATATCAAGCACCTTGAGGCCTAGAGCCTCCGCGTACTTGCGGCCCAGCTGGAAGATGTGTCCGATCTCCACTCCGCGTGCGAGCTCGAGCGGCCCAGAACCGTCGGGGGCGGGGTCGCCCGCGCGCACGTCGGCGGCCTCGATCGTTCCGTCGGCCACAAAGTCGCGACCCATCGTGAGGTCGAAGACGTGCTTGCCTGGAGAGTCCGCACCGGTAATCCAGCGTGTACCAGCGACGATGCGCGGGTCGACCAGATAGGGAATGGCGGTGTCGCCCTCGTCGCGGCGAGCCACGCCTGCAGCGCGAGCCTGCGGTCCGAGCGCTCCGGGGCCGATGTAGCCCTTGATCAGCTCGGGACGCGCCTTGATGTCGTCCTCATTGGCGGGCTCGACAGTGGCGGGCGACAGTGCGGCCTCGAGTCGCATCATGTCCGCCTCGCGGTCGCCTGGGATCCCCACGACCAGGAGCGAACGCTCCCCCGTGGGGAGCGTCAGCGCGAGCACGACGTTCTTGAGCGTGTCGGATGCCGCCCACTCACGATCGGCGCGAGGCTGGGCCGAATTCGCGACGGCCACGAGCGACGCGATGGTTGGGGTATCGGGCGTGTTCTCAACGTGGGCCGCGGGGGCGTCGGCAAAGTCGAGCGCGGGCGGCACCGGCGTCGTCACGGCCTCGACGTTCGCGGTGTAGCCGCCGGGTGAGCGAACGTACGTGTCCTCCCCCACCTCGGTGGGTGAAAGGAACTCCTCGGACTTGGATCCGCCCATCGCGCCGGACTGGGCTTGGACAATGACGACCTCGATGCCGAGGCGCCCAAAGATCCGCAGGTATGCGGCACGCTGCGCCTGGTACGACCGCTCGAGACCCTCGTCGTCGATGTCGAAGCTGTACGAGTCCTTCATGATGAACTCGCGGCCTCGCAGCAGGCCCGCGCGCGGACGCGCCTCGTCGCGGTACTTGTTCTGAATTTGGTAGATGGTCAGCGGCAGGTCCTTGTACGACGAGTACAGGTCCTTGACCAGCAGGGTGAACATCTCCTCATGCGTGGGCGCGAGCAGGTAGTCGCCGCCCTTGCGGTCCTGGAGGCGGAACAGGTTGGGGCCGTACTCGTCCCAGCGGCCGGTGACCTCGTAGGGCTCGCGCGGCAACAGTGCGGGGAAGTGCACCTCTTGGCCGCCTGCGGCGTCCATCTCCTCGCGCACCACACGCTCCACCTTGGCGAGCACCTTGAGCCCAAGCGGGAGCCACGTGTAGATGCCGGGCGCAGCCCTGCGGATATAACCCGCACGGATCAGCAGCCGATGCGACGCCACCTCGGCGTCGGCGGGGTCTTCACGGAGGGTGCGGACAAAGAGTGTCGACATACGGAGCATGACTCAAGGGTAGCGGCGCCGACCCCCGAACAATGCGCCACCCGAAGGCGATCGACTATTCGTAGCCTGGAGAGTCCTCGACACCCATGAACTCCTGAAGCGTCACCACGCCCTGATCATGCATCTGGGTCGCCACCGAGACGCCCACGTAGCGCACGTGCCAAGGCTCCCACGTGTACCCCGTGACCGCTTCCTTGCCCTCGGCATAACTGATGATGTACCCGTGCCGGTAGGCATTGGCCGCGAGCCACTCACCAGTCGTCGAGGTGCCGAACGATGCCTTGAGACTGTTCGCCTCGACGTCGTAGACGTCCGCGGCGAGCCCCGTCTGGTGTTCCGAGAACCCAGGCCGTGCCGAGACCCGGTCGGCGTCCGCCTGACCAATCTCCGCGACATACCCCGCGTAGAGCGACTGCTGAAATTCGTAGGCACGGTACGCGCTCAAGACGTGAAAGGCCGCCCCGGCCGCGACCGCCGCCTCGTACATGCTCGTCATCCCCGCGGCCGCCTCGGCGCGTAGCTGCTGCCCCTCGCCTCCGGGCACGGAGTTAAGCGACACGAGGTCGGCGGGTGCAAAGTCGATCGGGTCAATCTGTCGCAGTTTGGTCACCACGACGGTGACGGCGTGGGGGTCGGATATCTCGTACCCCACCGCGACGCTCGGCCGCGCCATGGGCACCGAGGCGGAAGTCGGAGCAGTAATTTCGGCGATCCCGGCATCGGTGGCGGTCACTGCGGGGCTCGCGCCATCCCGTTCATTCGCGGTGCAGCCCACAAGCATCACGAGAGCCGACGCCGCAACCGCGATCGCGCCTAGGCTGGCGCGGCGGTGGGAGTCCCCGGAACGGGTCAATGTGGACATTTCACCAGCGTATGTCCGTCCAACACCCGCGTCACACGTCACTCGCGACCGCAGCACATACGACAGCGCGATATACGCGGACACCACGCTGGACACGGTCGACCACACCTTGCTGCGCGAGTCGACGCGGGCCGTCGGCATGACGGATCACAGGTCGCCCGAATGAGCCTTCACACGCTGGGACAGCCGGTGGATCGGCTTCTCTATATGCCGGTAGAACAGGGTGGCGACGGCAAACGCGATCAGGACGGCGACAACCAACGCGATCTCGCTCCCTTGGAAGGTGAACGCGGCCGCCTTGATAATCGGCTCGTGCACGAGGTACAGGCTAAAAGAGATCGAGCCGAGCCACGCGATGGGCTTCCAGGTCAAGAAGCGTTCGATCAATGGAAGGCCCGCTGCCGCCGCAACGATCGCGCTGCACGAGACGAAAGAGAGAAAGAAGCCCAAAACCATCTTGAGAGACTCCGACCCCGTCCACGTGAAGTACCACTGAGCGACCGCACCCACAAGCGCGAGCGACAAAAGGGCGTAGAACCCCCAACGCCACCGCACCATCTTCACCTTCTCGAAGACCCATGGTCTCCAACGACCACTCGACTCAGCGAGGACCACGCCCACAAGGAACATGGGCATGTAGATGAAGGCGGGGGTCTGGTAGACGAAGCCCAGCGTGCTGAGCAGTGCGGCGAACACCAAGGCGAGCGTCGCCCGCATGCGGCGCGCGACCAGGATGTAGAGGGGCAGGAGAAGCGAAAAGAGCACCTCGTAGACGAGTGACCACAGCGGCGAGTTGCCCCGCGTGACTCCCGTCACGAGCACCGAGTCCCTCAGCATCGATGCGAAGTCATACACGCGAGGCGAGCCGTCTAGCCAGAATCCGTACCCATCACCCTCGGGCCTGGGAAACAGCTTGAATGTCGTCCACGCCAAAATGATCGACGCGATTGTTGGCAGGTAAAGGCGGACGATGCGGCTTGCGAGGAAACTGTTGGGCCGATAAGAGGCGCTCCTCACCGCGAGCGCGAGGGCGTAACCGGAGATGATGAAGAAGACGTAGACCGCCTCCGTGCCTGCCCACGCCAAGTGGAGAGGCGTGCTCACGATCGCGTCGAGTTTAGGGCGCTCGCTCCCACGGTTGTAGTAGATTTCCGACCACGTGAAGTGGGCGAGCGCCACGTGGTGGACCACGACAACGACGGCCGCCAAGCCTCGCAAACCGTCCAGACCAGTGACGCGCGAGGAGCGGGAGGCAACGCGTTCTGTCAGCACCAAGGGAGTGTAGCCCACGAGGCACTTGCTCCCCCACAGCCCTTGCTCACGCCACTCGTCGCGCGCTGGGGCCGCGGCGCAGGCGGCCTGATGAAACGGGATCACGCACCCGTCGCGGGTCGCCGCGGCCGACCCTAGAACATCACCGTGGCGAAAGTACCTACCCTCTCGAAACCCACGGCGGCGTAGGCCCTCAGCGCGGGCTCGTTGAAATCATTGACGTACAACGACACCGTCGGTGCATGGTCTGCCTGGACATGCCTCACGAGGTCAGCCATGCCGGCACTGCCCAAGCCGCGTCCACGCAGAGCCGGGTGCACCCACACGCCCTGGATTTGCGCGACGGTGCCGCCGACGACCCCTACCTCCGCCTTGAACACCACGGCGCGCTCGCCGTCCACCACGCCGTAGCGCACATAACTGCGCCCCTGCCTCACCAGCTGCGTCAGCCTGTCCTCATAGGCCTCGCGGCCGTACGTCAGCGGGTCGTAGCCCACCTCGCCCACAAACATGTGAACAGCCGCAGGTAGCAAAGCGTCGTAATCGTCCAAGGTGGCGTGACGCATCGGCTCGACGGCGACGCCTGGTTCCGGCACGTCGCGGGGAGCACACTTGATCGCCATCGACGCCTGAGAGGGCCGCACCTGGCGTGAGGGGCCCCACCACGCCTCGATCCGACCCCAGAGGTCCAAGGTGAGCTCGGCCTCGCCCACAAGCGCCGCCGGCCGCGTGAACCGGGCGACCATCGCCGAGGCAACCTCTGCTCGCGCGTCGTCCTCGTCGTGCTCACTCGTGGGCAAGAGCGCCACCAAATTGGCACCGCACCAGATCACGCCGGCAAGTTCTCGGGTGATGCGGCCCCGCTTGCGCACCACCCACAGCCCGGTCGGGATGACGCCGGAATGCAGGGCGGTCCCCAGGTGCATCGTCAGAAAGACGTTGGCCACGGGGTCCTGGGCGCACAGCGCCAGGGCCTCCGCCACGTCACGTCGCTGGGCGGGAGCCAGAGAGTACTGGCCCCTGCGCAGCAACGAGTCGGTCATCCCGCCGAAACCACCTGCGGGGATGACCCCTCGACGGGCTCCATCGTCTCGGCCAGCTTCAGGGCCTCCTCGATAAGAGTCTCGACAATCATGCTCTCGGGCACGGTCTTGATGACCACTCCCTTGACAAAGATCTGGCCCTTGCCATTTCCTGACGCGACGCCGAGGTCGGCCTCGCGAGCCTCGCCCGGTCCGTTCACTACGCAGCCCATGACGGCCACGCGCAGCGGCACCTCCATGCCCTCAAGGCCGGCGGTCACCTTCTCTGCGAGCTCGTACACGTCGACCTGGGCGCGGCCGCACGAGGGGCACGAGACGATCTCGAGCTTGCGCGGGCGGAGGTTGAGCGACTGGAGGATCTGGATGCCCACCTTGACCTCCTCGACGGGAGGCGCGGACAGGGACACGCGGATCGTGTCGCCGATGCCCTTGCTCAGCAGCGCGCCGAACGCGGTCGCGGACTTGATGGTGCCCTGGAACGCAGGGCCTGCCTCGGTGACACCGAGGTGAAGCGGCCAGTCGCCACGCTCGCTCAGCATCTCGTAGGCGCGCACCATGATCACGGGGTCGTTGTGCTTGACCGAAATCTTGAAGTCGTGGAAGTCGTGCTCCTCAAAGAGACTCGCCTCCCAGATGGCGGACTCCACGAGAGCCTCGGGAGTGGCCTTGCCGTACTTCTTGAGCAGTCGCGGGTCCAGAGAGCCCGCGTTGACGCCGATGCGGATCGACGTGCCGTGGTCCTTCGCGGCTTGGGCGATCTCCTTGATCTGGTCATCGAATTTCTTGATGTTGCCAGGGTTGACGCGCACCGCGGCGCAGCCAGCCTCGATCGCGGCGAACACATACTTGGGCTGAAAGTGGATGTCCGCAATCACGGGGATATTGGACTTCTTGGCGATCGCGGGGAGGGCGTCGGCGTCGTCCTGCGTGGGGCACGCCACGCGCACGATGTCACAGCCGGCCGCAGTGAGCTCGGCGATCTGCTGCAGTGTGGAGTTGATGTCCTCGGTCTTGGTGGTGCACATCGACTGCACCGAGACGGGTGCGTCCCCGCCCACGTAAACACTGCCCACCTTGATCTTTCGGGTGGGGCGTCGGGGCGCAAGTACAGGGGCTGGCATTGCGGGAATTCCCAGGCCAACGGTCACGTGAGTCACTCCTTGGGTTGTGCCGTCACGCCACAGAAACGGGCGCCACGATATCGGCGTAAACAAGAACAATCGTCATAAGGATGAGTATTCCGAACACGCCGTAAGCCACCGGCATCATTCTCGCCACGTCAACGGGCGCGGGGCGCGCGGCGTTGCGTGAGCGGGCCCATCCATTCTTGATGGCCTGCCAGATCGCGGAGGCGATGTGGCCACCGTCGAGAGGCACCAAGGGGATGGTGTTGAACACGAACAGCGCGAGGTTGAGCCCCGCGAGAAGTAGCAGTTCCTGTTGGAACTTGTCGAGAAGCGAAACGCCCGAAACATCGGACGAGGCAACGTCTCCTGCGGCCCTGCCGACGCCAACCAGGCCCATCACCGACGTGTTGGATCGTTCCTCGAGCCCCACGGCCGCAAGCGACACGTGCCACAGCTCCTGAGGAAGGCGCGCCACCACGGCGAACGTCTGACCCATATAGTCACCCGTGAGGGTGACTCCGGTCATGAGGGGCTGGCGCTCGCGAGCCTCGGCCGAATACACGCCCATGTAACCCACGGTCTCCGTGACCGACGCGTCGTCCGCAGTGGCCCGTTCGCGCGCGGCTGGAGTGAGGGCGAGGTGGACGAGCGCCCCGTCCCTGTCCACGACCACGTCGATCAGCACCCCTGGGCGTGCCGCGACATACGTCGTGAGGTCGGACCACGAGTCAAGTTCAGTGCCATCGACGGACACGAACGTGTCGCCCGCCTGAAGGCCCGCGATGGTGGCGGGCGACGCGGGGTCACCCACCGCGCATTCGGAGGTTCCCGTTGCGGGGATGCACGCGACGGTGTCGCTCACGGTCAAGGTCTGGGTGGGGACGCCGATGCCCGAGAGCACCACGGTGAACAGGAAGACGGCAATGATCAGGTTCACGACCGGGCCACCCGACATCACGATCACCTTGCGCCACCACGCGAGGTGATAGAAGGCGCGAGCGTCGTCGTCACCAATCTCGGCCTCGGATGCGGCGCGCGCGTCCTCGATGAGGTCGCGCATCCAGCCTCGTACCCGAAGGGGCTTGACCGCGGAGCTTGGGGGAACCATGCCCACGAGCCTGACGTAGCCGCCGAGCGGAATGGCCTTGACCCCGTACTCCGTCTCGCCGCGCTTTCGCGACCACACCGTGGGCCCGAAACCGACAAAATACTCGGTGACCTTGACGCCAAAGCGCTTGGCGGGGAACAGGTGCCCCACCTCGTGAAGCGCGATCGAGATGACGAGTCCCACCACGAGGAAGGCGATTCCAAGCGCGCTCAGCATGGGTCTACTGTATGCCAGCGCGGACGCACTACCTGGATGCGATGATGGCGTCGGCGCGCGCTCGGGCCCAGCGCTCCGCGTCCTCCACCGCTTCAAGCTCTACGGCACCAGGAAACTCATAGTCCTCGACAACGGCGCGCACCGTCTCGACGATGGCTAGGAAAGGCAATCTCCCGTCGACGAACGCCGCCACGCACTGCTCATTCGCGGCGTTGAATACGGCCGGATGGAGGTCGGATGCCGCGGCCGCTGACCGCGCGAGGGCGATGGCGGGGAAGGCCTCCTCATCAAGCGGCTCGAACTCCCACGCCGAGGCGCGGGTCCAGTCAATTCCCGGAATCGCATCCGCCACGCGATCGGGCCACGCCAGCCCCAGCGCGATCGGGAGCCGCATATCGGGGGGCGAGGCCTGCGCGAGCGTCGAGCCGTCAAAGAATTCGACCATCGAGTGAACCATCGACTGCGGGTGAACCACGACGTCGATGCGGTCGTACGGCATGTCAAAGAGCCAATGCGCCTCGATGACCTCGAGCGCCTTGTTCACGAGCGTCGCGGTGTTGATCGTCACGACGGGGCCCATAAGCCAGTTGGGGTGCTTGAGCGCTTGGTCGAGGGAAACCGTCTCGAGCATTTCCCTGCTCCATCCGCGGAAGGCGCCGCCGGACGCGGTCAAGACCAGACGCCTCACCTCGCTCCCCGTGCCGCCGCGCAGCGCCTGGGCAATGGCCGAGTGCTCCGAGTCGACGGGAACGAGCTGATCGGGCCGGCGGAGGGCGGCCTTCACGAGGGCGCCTCCGGCCACGAGCGATTCCTTATTGGCAAGGGCTACCGTCGAGCCCGCGGAGATGGCGGCGAGGGTTGGCCGCAGCCCTACCGAGCCGGTAATGCCGTTGAGAACCACATCCGCACCCACGGCAGCGGCCTGGACCACGCCCGAGGAACCGCCGACGATTTCGACGTCGTCAATACCCGCGGACGCACAGGCCTCCGCCACCGCGGAGACCTTGGTCTCGTCGGCCACCGCAACCAGGCGCGGTCGTATGGCGGCCACCTGCGCGGCGAGTGCGACCGGATCGGATCCGCCCGCGGCAAGCGCCACCACGTCGAACCGCCCAGGGTTCCGCGCGATGACGTCCAGTGCTTGGACGCCAATCGAGCCTGTTGACCCCAAGAGCGATATCGAACGAGGCGTCACTGGGCCCCCAACAGAATGTCGACCGCCCGCGCGATGAAAGCGTCGACGGTGCGCTCGTCATATGCGCCCCGTCGCCCCCTGCGGCGGAACGTTGCCGCACGCATCTCTTCGGCAGTAAGTGGCTCTCCCGAGTCAAAGAACGCGATGAGACGGTCGACGAGCGCGTCAACCTCGCGCGCGTCGTAGCCGCGATAGCCACCGACGGGGCCACGAAACCGGTCGCCTGCGGGGCGGCGAAGCCGCGGGTACAGTGCCTGAGCACTCTCGGCCAGGCGGTCCATCCAGGCCTGCTGCCCATGGGCACGCACGAACTGGTCGCGGGCACGTGCGGCGAAAGCGAGCTCGAGTCGGTCGAGCGCAGCGTCGACGGACGCGCACTTGTAACCACCCCTGCGCAGGTCAAAGGCCGCACGCCTCACATCAAGCGACGACACCGCCTCGTCGTCGAGCATCGGGCGCTCATAAGCGGACCTGGCGTCTGCAAAGAATCCGTCGACCTGCACGCGGTGGTAGCCCGATCGCATCAAGCCCGTCCGCGGGAACGCTTCACTCATGAGTCCTCCTTGATCGCAAGCTGACCGCACGCTCCATCGATGTCGCTTCCACGAGTATCGCGGATCGTGACGGGGATTCCGTGACTGCTCAGCGTTTCCACAAAGAGTCGCTCAATCTTGGGGTCCGATGCCGTCCAGATGCTGCCAGGCGTGGGGTTCAGCGGGATGGGGTTGACGTGCACCCACCCCGTGCCGCGAGCGGTGAGCTTGCGTCCCAAGAGGTCGGCCCTGTGTGCCTGGTCATTCATGTCGCGAATGAGCGCATATTCGATGCTCACACGCCTGCCCGTCGCGTCAAAATACCTCTTGGCTGCGTCAAGCGTCTCGTCCACGCTGTACCGGTTATTGATCGGGACGATCTCGTTGCGCAACTCATCATCGGGCGCGTGGAGAGAGACTGCCAGCGTCACGGGGATTCCCTCTGCCGTGAGCTTGTCCATCGCCGGCACAAGCCCGACTGTCGATACCGTGACATGGCGCGCGGAGAGCCCGAACCCGTGCGGAGCCGGAGCCACAAGGGCACGGACCGCCGCCATGACGGCCTTGTAGTTGGCGAGGGGCTCGCCCATGCCCATGAACACCACGTTCGAGAGCCGCACGGGATCCCCGCCGAGCACGCCGTCACGCGACGCGCGCGCCGCGAGGCGCACCTGTTCGATGATCTCGGCGGCGGACAGATTCCTGGTGAGGCCCATCTGACCCGTGGCGCAGAACGGACAGGCCATGCCACAGCCCGCCTGGCTCGTCACGCACAGGGTGGCCCGCTCCGGGTACTTCATGAGGACGGACTCGACCTTGACGCCGTCGTGGAGCGACCACAGGGTCTTGACCGTGGCGCCCTTGTCCGCCTCAAGGGTGCGCACCTGTGTCATCAGCGTGGGGAACATCGCCTCGGCCAACGGGGCCCGCGATGCCGCGGGGAGGTCGGTCATGTCATCGGGGTTGATCGTGAGGTGATCGAAGTAGTGAGACGCCAGCTGCTTGGCGCGGAACGAGGGTTCGCCGAGGGCGCGCAACGCGTCGGATCGACCGGCCTCGTCGAGATCCGCAAAGTGTGCGGGCGCCTTGCCGCGTTTGGGCGCCGCCATCTGGATCGCTGGCATGGGCCTGCTATCGGTCACAGTCCCCCACCGCCCAACGTGCCCAGGAACATCGCAAATACCACGTAGCCCACGGGGGCCGCGAACAGCAACGAGTCGATCCTGTCGAGGATGCCCCCGTGACCGGGGAGTGCTGTCGACATATCTTTCACCTGAATATCTCTCTTCAACGCGCTTTCCGCGAGATCACCAATCACTGCGGCCACGGCACACGCGGCGCCGACCGCCGAACCTATGTACCACTCGCCGTCAAAGAAGAAGTAGGCGGCGATCGAGGCCACGACGGTGCCGAGCACCAGCCCACCGATCGCGCCCTCCCACGTCTTCGCGGGGCTGACGCGCGGCAGTAGTTTGTGCCGCCCAAATCGAACTCCCGCAGCGAGCGCCCCCGTGTCGTTTCCGACGACGGCGAGCACCACGATGATGACGCGCTCCCATCCGTCGTCCGCGAGTTCGAGCAAAAACAGGAACGACGCGAGGAACGGTATCCACAGCAGCGTCAGCACACCCGCAAGTGAATCCGCGAGGGTGTTCTCGATACGTTCGTCGCCGATGCGCCATGCGACCACGCCCGCGCAGCCCACCAGGAGCGCGACCACGAGGCCCTCGGCCTTGCCGTAATTGGTGGCGACACCCAGCCCGATCGTCGCGGCGATGAGTGGCACCACCGGGAGTCGTCGTCCGTGACGCTCAAGCGCCCGCTTCCACTCGATGACGGCTCCCACGGCGAACGTGTACAACAGCGCGGCAAAGGCGAGCGGATGCACATACGCGGCGCCCACCGTGACGGCGAGAAGCAGGAGCCCGACGGCGGCGGCGACAGGCATGTTTCGGCCGGACTTGCCTCCGGTCCGCTCAAGAACAGGTTCCCCACCAGCTGTGCCCTCCGCGGCCTCGATGGGGGTCGACGGCGGCATGTCGAGCGACTCGGTCCGCGCAGTCACGTCCTCGTCAGGGGCCTCGGCAACATCGGCTCCGCCGCTCTCGAGGTACAGATCGGCATCGGCGAGGGGCACGTTGGCGTCTTCCTCGGGGTCACCGACTTCGTCATACGGGAACGGAAATGAGGGGTCTGGGGAGTTCGCCACCGAGGGTTCATCCGCCGCGTCGACGGGTGAGAGCAATCCGCGGGGCGCCGGGTGCCCAACACCAGTCATGTGCGCACGTGCGGCCTCCGCGGCCGGTGCGTTGGACGACAGGGGCGGATCGACGAGGTCGTCGTCGAACGGCACGCCTGACTGAGCGGCCGCCGATTGCGCAGCCCTGCGCTCGAACGCGCTCAGCTGCAGAGCCCTGTACCGATGCGGGGAAAACAGGTCGGCGGCGCGTTGACGCTTGCCGCGAGGAGAAGCCTCCGCGGTCGGTGGTTCGTCCGGTGCCGACCGCTGGCGCTCGGCGTCGTCTTCCGCCATCAGACCGTCAGCAGCTCGCTCTCCTTGTGAGCGAGCAGAGCATCAATGACGTCAACGTGCTTCTTGGTGAGGGAATCGAGTTCCTTCTCACCGCGAGAGCCCTCGTCCTCGCCCACGTCGCCGTTCTTCACCGCGGCGTCGATTCCGTCCTTGGCCTTGCGCCGCATGCTGCGCAGCGTGATCTTGGCGTCCTCGGCCTTGGTTTTCGCCAGCTTCACGTAGTCCTTGCGACGCTCCTCGGTCAGGATCGGCAGGTTGACGCGGATGAGGTTGCCGTCGTCGGAGGGGTTAACGCCCAGGTCCGAGTTGCGCAGTGCCGTCTCAATCTCGCGCTTCGCCCCGACGTCGTAGGGGCTGATAGTCACAGTGCGCGGCTCGGGAACCGCGATCGCGGCAAGCTGCTGCAAGGGAGTGGGGGCGCCGTAATAGTCGACGAGGATGTTCGCAAACATCGCCGACGAAGCCTGTCCCGTTCGAATGGACGCAAAACTAGCCTTGGCGACCTCAACGGCCTTATCCATGTTGTCCTCGGCATCGAGGAGGATGTCGTCAATCACTTCTGTCCCTTCGTGGGGTCGTCATCGTCGGTAACCCGCGTGCCGATTCTCTCACCCAGCAGCGCCCTGGTCACGTTTCGCGGCTCATCAAGGCCGAACACCACCATCGGCACCTTGTTGTCCATCGCGAGCGAGAACGCCGCCTGGTCCATCACCTGCAGCCGCTTCGCGAGCGCCTCGGCGAACGTGACGTGCTCGAGCCTCATTGCCGCAGGGTCCCTCTTGGGGTCCGCGGTGTAGACCGCATCGACACCATTCTTGCCCATGAGCACCTCGGTGCATCCGGTTTCGAGCGCCCTCTGCACCGACACCGTATCCGTCGAGAAGTACGGCATACCTGCCCCGGCCGCGAAGATCACCACGCGCCCCTTCTCGAGGTGCCTGATGGCGCGCAATGGGATGTAAGGCTCCGCCACTTGACCCATGGTGATGGCCGTCTGCACACGAGTGGCGACGCCTGCCTGCTCCAAGAAGTCCTGCAGCGCGAGCGCGTTCATCACAGTGCCAAGCATGCCCATGTAGTCGGCGCGTGCCCTCTCCATGCCGCCCTGGCTAAGTTCGGCTCCCCTGAAGAAGTTGCCCCCGCCAACGACGATCGCGACCTGGACACCTTCACGCACGGCATCGGCGATCTCGCCCGCGACCCTTCGCACGACGATCGGGTCCAAACCCACCGCGCCGCCGCCGAACATCTCCCCCGAGAGTTTCAGTAGAACGCGACGCGCCGCGGGAGTTTCCCCACCCGACTCACTGATGACATCGGGCATGAGAATCTCCTCGCGGCGCGGCTAAACGGGTGTTGGGTATTAGGCTCCCACACGGAAACGAGCGAAGCCGACCACCGCGCCGCCCGTGGCCTCAAGGACCTTGGCAACCGTGGTCTTGGAGTCCTTGGCGTAAGCCTGTTCTCCGAGCACGTTCTCCTTGTAGAAACCGTTCATGCGACCCTCGATAATCTTGGGAAGAGCGGCCTCAGGCTTGCCCTCGTTGCGCGACGTTTCCTCGGCGACACGACGCTCATTGGCGACCACGTCTGCGGGGACCTCGTCACGCGAGAGGTAAAGCGGCGAGTATGCGGCGATGTGCATCGCCACGTCACGCGCCACGTCGGCAGCCTTCGCGTCAGAACCGACGAGGACGCCCACCTGTGCGGGGAGGTCCTTGTTGGTCTTGTGAAGGTAGTCGACCACAACGGGTGCAGCAATGCGCGCCACGCGACGGAGGACGATCTTCTCGCCCAGCACGCCTGCGTTCTCGTCGATGGCCTCCTTAACCGTCTTACCTTCGATCGGGGCTGCGAGTGCAGCGTCCAGATCGGCGGCATCGGCGGCCACCACCGCGGCGAGAATCGCCTCAGCGAGAGCCACGAACTTGTCGTTCTTGGCCACGAAGTCGGTCTCGGAGTTGAGCTCGATGAGCGTGCCCACCTGACCGTCACCGACGGTCGCGATGTGCGTGATGACGAGGCCTTCGGAAGCCGAGCGGCCTTCGCGCTTGCTGACGCCCTTGAGACCCTTGACGCGCAGAACGTCGACGGCCTTGTCCTGGTCGCCATCTGCCTCGTCAAGAGCCTTCTTGACGTCCATCATTCCGGCACCGGTGCGCTCGCGGAGCGCCTGGATGTCGGCAACTGTGTAGTTCGCCATGCGAGTCCCTTACTTGTCGGCGTCGGCGGCGGCTTCAACCGTCTCGTCGGCGTCGGCCTTCTTGGTGGTCTTCTTGGCTGCGGGCTTGGCTGCAGGCTTAGCGGCAGCCTTCTCCTCAACCTCAACGACAGCTTCGGCCTCGACAACGGGTGCCTCAACTGCTGCGTCAGCAACAGGTGCGTCGGCGACAGGTGCGTCGACAACAGCAGCGTCAACGACGGGTGCTTCCTCGGCGATCGCGGCCTTCACTTCGGTGGACGATGCCTCGACAGCGTCCGTGGCTACGGCGGCATCGGCGGCGGTGACCGCGGCAGCAGCACCGTCGAGAAGCTCTGCCTCCCACGCGGCGAGAGGCTCGACCTCTGCGGCGACCTCGGCATCGTCACCGGTCTTGGCGACGTGACGCAGGCGGATGCCCTCGGCAATGGCGTCGGCGATCACGCGCGTCAGCAGGCCGACTGAGCGAATCGCGTCGTCGTTACCCGGGATGCCGTACTGAACGGAATCGGGGTCACAGTTGGAGTCGAGGATAGCGACGATCGGGATACCAAGCTTCTTGGCCTCGTCAATCGCGAGGTGCTCCTTGTTCGTGTCGACGATCCACACGATCGAGGGGGTCTTGCCCATGTCGCGGATACCGGAGAGGACACGGAACAGCTTGTCCTTTTCGCGGCGCATGATGAGCAGTTCCTTCTTGGTGTGGCCGGAACCGGCAACATCGGTGAAGTCGACCTCTTCGAGCTCCTTGAGGCGCTGGATGCGCTTGCTCACGGTCTGGAAGTTGGTGAGCATTCCGCCGAGCCAACGCTCGTTGACGAAGGGCATGCCCACGCGGGCGGCCTGCTCCGAGATGGTCGACTGCGCCTGGCGCTTGGTGCCCACGAAGAGGACGGTGCCGCCGTGTGCGACGGTGTCGCGCACGAACTCGTAAGCGGCGTCGATCATCGCGACCGACTGCTGAAGGTCAATGATGTAGTTGCCGTTGCGCTCCGTCAGGATGAAGCGCTTCATCTTGGGGTTCCAACGGCTGGTCTGGTGGCCAAAGTGGACGCCAGCGTCCAACATTTGGCGCATGGTCACAACTGCCATGGCAGAGTTCCTTGTCCGCACGCTCGCGCGTGCTAAGTGACCGGCAGGGCAAACCCCACCGGAGTATTCGGTTGATGGCAGACCCGTGCGGGACTGCCCCTAGCGCCAACGCGGGCCGGCACCGAGTTTCCTCGGACCATTGCCGCCCCGGCGCGCCCTTGAAAGATCAAGAGCGCGAATGACGCGCGTTGTCACCTCCATTGCGAAGGTGCGGGGTCTATGGTAGCCGATTCGCGCTCCGACGGCGGCCCAAGCCCTCGTCCACGTCCCACGCTCGTCGTCCCCACGACGTACGCCCTGCGATCCTCCCCATGGGGAACACGCAAGATCTCCTGTATATGGGGCAATGCGCTGACCTAGTGGCATGACGACCTTGCGCATATTCGCGACGATGGGAGTGCGCCGCCAGTGGCCTCGAACCGCCCCCTCGCGAGCAACGGGGGCGGTGCTCGCGGTGCTACTGATCGCGGTCAGCGTGGGCCCCGTCCCGGCCGAGGCGTCCCCGTCCGGTTTCTCCCTCAGTAGCCCCGTCATCCCCGTAACAGTTATGCGACTCGCCTCGCTGCCAAGCGAACCCTGGCACGCGGGCCACAGGGGTATCGACCTCTCGTCCTCCGTGGGAGACCCCGTCTCGGCACCCGCCGCGGGCGTCGTGAGTTTCGTCGGCTTCGTGGTCGATCGGGCGGTGGTGTCATTGCGTCACGACGGAGGCCTGGTCACGTCACTCGAACCGGTCGACTCGACCCTCACCGCCGGGGACATCGTGGCGCGCGGACAGACGGTTGGCACTGTCGCGGCCAACCCCGACCATTGCGCCCCACGGACGTGTGTCCATTGGGGATTGCGACTCAACGGCGTCTACGTCGACCCGCTCGATTATCTCGAGGGATACGGACCCATTCGCCTGTTATCACAGTCGAGTGGTTAGGAGAAGGCGCCCGTCTTGTCGAGGCTCTCGCGCAGCTTCTTGACGGCGCCCGAGTGAATCTGAGACACACGAGACTCCGTCACACCGAGGATCTGGCCAATCTGCGCGAGCGTCAGGTTTTCGTAGTAATACAAGTGGAGAACCTGCTGTTCGCGGTCGCGGACTCCCTGGACGGCTGTGGCGAGGAGCGCATGTGTCTCCTTGACCTCCATCGAGGTGGCGGCCCCTGGAACCGCGAGCCACGCCGCGTGATGGTGCGATATGGCATCGGGGTCGGGTCCCATCGAGTCCAGCGCCGCCACGTGACTCAGTGCGACCTGAGCACGCACGGTCCTGACGTCACGGGTCTCCCACCCGAGAGACTCTGCGACGTCCTCATCGGTGACGCGGCGCATCAGCTCCTGCTCGAGTGCCCTGATGGCCGTCTCGACCGCCCGAGCCTTCGCGCGGACCGACCGGGGTACCCAGTCGGCTGCACGCAACTCGTCAATGATGGCGCCGCGAACGCGGGTGCTCGCGTAGGTCTCGAACTTGAACCCACGTTCGGGTTCGAACTTCTCAATCGCGTCGATGAGGCCAAACATTCCGTACGAGACGAGGTCCGCAAGCTCGACGCTGTCAGGGAGGCGGCCGATCATGCGCGTTGCCACCTGGGTCACCAGCGGGGCGTAGCGCGTAATGAGCAGGTCACGCTCGGAACGTCTCTGCCCCGAGTCGGCACACATAAAGGCCTCCCACACTTCCGCGACGTCGTTGTCACGCGCGTCCACGTCGAGTGGAACTTCAAAGGTCGTCATGGTGCTTCTCCTCATGCCCGCGGGTGTGCGAGTTCGTAGGCGTGCCGCAAGCGATCCGCCGTGACGTGGGTATAACGCTGGGTTGTCGCGAGTGAGGCGTGCCCAAGCACCTCTTGAACGGACCTCAAGTCCGACCCGCCTTCAAGCAAATGTGTCGCCGCCGAGTGGCGCAACGCGTGAGGCGCCACATCAGGAACTCCGGCGCGTATCGCGAGGGCGTGAATCACGGCCCGCACTTGGCGCTGGTCCACTCGGGCCCCCTTACGGCCAACGAACAGCGCCGCGGCCCCACCGAGAGGGGCGTCGCTTCGGCCCCGCTCAAGCCACAGCCCTAGCGACCGTTGGGCCGGAACGCCGAACGGAACAACCCGTTCTTTGCCGCCCTTGCCAAGGACGCGGACGGTGCGCTCGTTGAGGTCTACGTCGCCAATGTCGATTCCGGTCAGTTCCCCCACACGGATGCCTGTGGCATAGAGCAACTCGGCCATTGCCCAGTCGCGCACGTCGATCGCGTCGTCGCTGTCGGCGTGACCTCTGGCCATATCCAGCAGCCGACTGGCCTGTTCGACGTCGAGGACCTGGGGCAACGTCACCGATGCCCGTGCCGAAGCGAGGCGTGCCGCCGGATTGTGTTCGATGACTCCCACGCGGTGGGCCCACGCAAAAAATGCCCTGGCAGCGGCTCCGCGGCGGGCGAGCGTCGTCCGGCTCTTGCCCTCGGCTGCCTGGTGGGCGAGCCACGCGCGGAGGTCGGCGAGGCTGACATCGCCCCATGTCGAGTCATCGTCCAGTTCGAGGAACGTCGCGAGCGCCGCCACGTCGCCCACGTAGGCCCTCACCGTGTGCTCTGAGGCACCTGCGCCGTAAGTCAGAGCAGCCGCGAAGCGGTCCCTCACCGAGCCCGACGTTGTCGACATGCCCACACTCTGGCACCGTCACACCTGTCAAATCAACCCCGTACGTCACATTTGTCACATCAGTCACCGAAAACCGGGTCGTTTCGTGGTGTTTTATGACGTTTTGCGGCTTTTAACGTCTACGTGAGATCGCTTCCACACGTGCCCACTGCGCTCTATTAGCCCCCGCATCTCAAGGCGCGCCGTCGACGCTGCGGCGTCCTTCCAGGCGAGTCCCGCGCGCCGAGCAATGTCCTCGGTCGCAAGACCCCTCCTCGACGTGACGTCAAACACCGCACGATCGCCTGGGAGCTCAAAGTCCAGACGAAGTGCCGCCGATCCGGCACCGTCGAGCCCCTCACTCCTCCCCCGACTTCCACCACCATCCTGACTCCCGCCACCACTCGAGTCCTCGTCGCGCTCCGCCCACTGCGCGGCCGATTCGACGAGTTCGAGCACGTGATCCGCTCCCGCGACAAGCACTGCGGCGCCATCGCGGATCAGGGCGTGGCAGCCGGCCGACGACGGGGAGGTGGCGGGCCCAGGCACTGCCCCCACCGGGCGGAGAAGGTCGGTGGCGTGGCGCGCGGTGTTCAGCGCCCCCGAACGGAACGCCGCCTCGACGACCACCGTGGCCGCACTTGCGGCGATCAGCCGGTTTCGGGTGAGAAAACGAGAACGGTGCGGGGCAAATCCGGGTGGCACCTCGCTCACTACGGCGCCGCAATTGATGACAGCGCGCAAGAGATCGTCGTTTCCTGCGGGATAGAGACGGTCGACCCCGCCCGCCATCACGGCTATCGTCACACCACCGACGGCTACCGCAGCCCGATGCGCAGCGGCGTCAATTCCGTATGCGCCGCCCGAGAGGATGGCACGCCCCGCGGCCGCCACCCCGGAAGCGACCTCCGCGGCCACGTGCGCGCCGTACGCCGTCGACGCCCTGGCACCCACGAGGGCGACGCCGCCCTTCCACGCGGAATCGAGATCACCGTCGCCCCTGACGTACAAGGCAAATGGTTCGGCGGCTCCCAGAGACGCGAGCGCCGAAGGCCACCGCGGGTCGCACCGAGTCACGACATGGGCGCCCACCAAGGCCGCCCTGCGCGCATGAGGATCGTCCGCGCTCGGCAGGCGCCTTTCCCACCGTTCGTGTCCGCGGACCGCGGCTTCGGCCACCTCGCGAGCACAACGGCCAGCCAGCGTCGAGACCGCACCCGCCAGGTCCGTCGCGCCATCGCGAACCCAATCGAGCGCGTTCGCGGCCCCAAGGGCAGCGACCAGAGCCCCGGCGGCCTCATCAGCGGGCTCAGCGACCGCGCTCCACCCGATCAACGCCGCCTCCTCCGAGCGAGTCAAGGCGCCTCCTCCCGCGAACGCAACACCATCGCGCGGGCCACATGGTCGGGCGTAGGTGCCGGATCCTGCTCGAGGTCCGCAAGGGTCCAGGCGACCCGCAACGCACGATCTGCACCACGAGCCGAAAGCCTGCCCGAATCGAGTGCCGCATAGGCGACGCGCAGTGCCGTCTTCGGGGTGGCCTCCCTAATCCATGACGGCGGCGCATGAGAGGTCACCGACCAGGGCAGCCCCTCGAACCGTGCCAGAGCGCGCCTTCTCGCCTCTGTCACGCGGACCGCGACCACGGCCGTCGACTCGCCCGAATCCGACGAGCCCCTCTTCACGGGCATGACGTCCACCTGGAGATCCACACGGTCGAGCAGCGGACCCGACAGCCGCGAAAAGTAGCGCCGACGAGCGAGGGCGTTGCACGAGCACCTCTCTCCCCTTCCGTAGAAGTGGCCGCATGGACACGGATTAGCTGCAAGCACCAGCTGAAAACGCGCGGGGTATCGAGTCGCCCCGTACGCACGGTGGAGCACGATCTCGCCGCTCTCAAGCGGCTGTCGAAGCGTCTGGAGGACCGCACCGGAAAACTCGGGGGCCTCGTCGAGGAACAGGACCCCCGCATGCGCTCGCGAGATCGCACCAGGCCTCGCCAGCCTCGCACCACCACCCACGATCGCCGCCGCGGAGGCCGAATGGTGGGGCGCCTCGAACGGCGGACGAACGAGAAGTCCCTCCTCCGCCTCAAGCGTCCCCGAGATCGAGTGAATCGCGGTGGCGGACAGCGCGTCTTCGGGGGTCAGGTCGGGAAGTATCCCCGGCAGTCGCGCGGCGAGCATCGTCTTCCCCGCCCCTGGCGGCCCCACCATAAGCAGGTGGTGCGCACCTGCGGCCGCGACCTCGAGGGCCCATCTCGCCTCGGGCTGCCCACGCACGTCGGCGAGGTCCGGCACCGCCTCTCGCGGGGCGGGCGGCTTGGATGTGCGCGGCGACGCGGGCCGCACTGCGGGCCTCGCGTCGTCATTGCCATACACAGCCGCGAGCTCGGCGAGCGACTCGACCGCGCTCACGACCGCACCGGGAACGAGGCCCGCCTCCTCGGCATTTCCTGCCGCCACCACGACTCGCGGATAGCCCGAGGCGACCGCCGCCACGACGGACGGAAGGATCCCCCTCACCGGACGCACATGACCGTCGAGCCCCAGTTCGCCCAGATGGACTGCCTCCGAGGCCGCGCGACCGTCGATCAGCCCTGCCGCGGCGAGCAGAGAAACGGCGATCGCGAGATCCGTCACCGACCCCGACTTGGGGAGCGACGCGGGCGACAGATTGACGGTGATGCGGCGCTGCGGCCACGTGAGTCCCGACGACGTCACCGCCGCCCTCACCCTGTCCCTCGCCTCGTTCAGCGAGGCATCGGGGAGGCCCACCAGGGTGAAGGCGGGCAGCGACGCCGCGAGATGAGCCTCCACCTCGATCACGTGGCCCACCACACCCGTCAGCACCACGGAACGCGTCCGACCGATCATCCGACGCCCCGCACGTGCGTCAGCACCGCCGCGCCTGCACGCGGCAAGACGACGCCGACGACATCTATACGCACGCCCTCGAAATTTCGCTCCTGCGCGGCGAGCCACGCCGCCGTGAGCCGCCTCAGGCGCGCAAGTTTGACGCCAGTAACCGCCTCAAGCGGCGACCCGAAGGCGGCCGATGTGCGCGTCTTGACCTCTACCGCCACAGCATCGACACCATCCCTCGCGACGATGTCGAGTTCACCGATGGGGCATCGCCAGTTGCGCGCGAGGACCTCCCAACCTTGAGCCTCGAGGGCACGTGCCACGACGTCCTCGCCGTGCCTGCCCACCGCGTCCTTCGCAGCCATGCGTCACCTCCTGGAATGACGATGCGGGAAGACGCCGCTGGGCCTGGCCACGAATTGGCAACACTGTGGACGCGCGCGGAAACACCGTCCGGGGGACGACTCACCCGCGCCTTGATCGGTCGCGAAGCCGTACAAGCGCCCGCACGGGCGTGGAGAACTCGGACCTAGCGCCCGCCGCGCAACTGCCTGATATCGGGCATCGCGTCGTCGTGGTCAAGTTCCTCGATGTTGACGTCCTTAAACGTCACGACGCGCACGTTGCGCACGAGCCGCGCGGAGCGGTACACGTCCCACACCCAGGCGTCGGTCATCGTGACCTCGAAGTAGATGTCCGCGCCCACGGAGCGCACCTGGAGGTCGACCTTGTTGCACAGATAGAAGCGGCGCTCGGTCTCGACGACGTAGCGGAACAGACCCACCACATCGCGGTACTCGCGGTAGAGGGCCAGCTCGGCTTCGGTCTCGTAGTTTTCCAGGTCTTCGCTGCTCACCTGTCCATCATGGCCGATCCGACGCGATGGTGTCGCACGGCACGACCGCCGAGCGCCGCATTTGGGAGAGCATCAGCGTGATCGCGTCGGCAATTTCCACGACACCCGGTGAAGTGGGCTGGGCCCATAATCCCTGAGCGCCTCGAGATGGGAGGCCGCGCCGTAGCCCTTATTGCCGTCCCACCCAAAGTGAGGATGCTCGTCGTGAGCGGCCACCATGATCGCGTCCCTCTCGACTTTGGCGATCACGGAGGCCGCAGCGATCGACGGGCACAAGCCATCGCCCTTAACCACCATCGTGACGGGTGGCGTGAGGACTGATTCTGCGTCGGCGTCCGAAAAGAGGTCTACGGGAGGTGCCGTCAGCCAGTCGTGCGTGCCGTCGAGCAGGACCGCGTCCACCGCCACCCCCTCGCTCGCCAACGCGGCCAGCCCACGCACCCCCGCGAGTCGTAGCGCCGCGATGATTCCCACGGCGTCGATCTCGGCCGCGCTCGCGTGACCCACGGCGCGACCCACGCCAAAGGACGCCAGCGGCTCGATGAGCGCCTCACGGGCGCGCGCGGTGAGTTGTTTGGAGTCTGCAAGCCCAGGGGGCCACGCGTCACACCGAACCACGGCGACGAGGCCCACGCTCACGGGGCCTGCGAGCGCGCCTCTGCCCACCTCGTCGATGCCCACCACGACGCGGGCACCCGCATCCCATAGCGCGGACTCAAAACCCAGCGAGAGTGCCATCAGCTCGTGGAGTAGGCGCTACCTAGAGACTTCCAGTGATCGAACGGCCACACGGTCACAAAGGCAGTACCCACCACGGAGTCAAGGGGGATCGTTCCGCCGCCTGGATCGCCGATATGTGCGCGAGAATCCGCCGAATTGGAGCGATTGTCTCCCAGCACCCACAGGCGGTCCTCGGGCACGGTGACTTCCCAGGCGTAGGGACAGTTGAGGGTGTCGGGCTTGACGTATGCCTCGACGAGCGCCATTCCGTTGACCGTCACGACGCCGTCGGCGGGGTCACACGCCACCGTGTCGCCTGGGAGGCCGATCACGCGCTTGACCAGGTGCTCGCCCGCGTCTTGCGGCAGCAAACCCGTAAAGGTCGCGAAGTCATTCCAGACTCGCCCGCCCCCGGTGGGATCGGTTTGTTCGGCGGGGCCTAGCCAGCCGCCCGGATCCTTGAAGACCACGATGTCGCCACGGCGCAACTCAAGTGGTCCCGGTCGCCATAGCGACACGAGGATGCGGTCCTTCACCTGGAGAGTGTTCTCCATCGATCCCGAGGGGATCCAGAAGGACTGAAAAACAAAAGTCTTGAGCAGCAGCGACAGGATGAGCGCACTGATCAAGACAATGAGGACCTCACGGATCCACAACCACAAACGACGCCCGGCGGACGGTCCGAAACTGGCCGCCGGAACGTCGTCTGTGTAAGAAATGGCTAGTTCTCGCGCTTCTCGCGAATACGTGCTGCCTTGCCGCGCAGACCGCGCAGGTAGTACAGCTTGGCGCGACGCACGTCACCGCGACGGTCGACCTCGATCGAGTCGATCGTGGGAGCGTGGAGGGGGTACGTACGCTCAACACCGCAGCCGAACGAGACCTTGCGGACCGTGAAGGTCTCGCCGATTCCCGAACCCTGACGGGCAATCACGACGCCCTGGAAAAGTTGGATACGTGAACGGCTACCTTCGATAACCTTCACGTTGACCTTGACCGTGTCACCGGCGCGGAAGGCCGGGATATCGTCGCGGAACTGGCCGGCAACGACGCCGTCAAGCTTTCTCATGTGTCACTCCTCGCACACGCCACAGGACATCTGCGATCTCTGCCTCGCGGCATTCGTCTTAGGTAGTGTCATCGCGGCGTGTGCTGGGCCCCCTGTGGCAGGTCCCGGCGCCTCGGGCACCAACGGGCTATTCTGCCACACCTGAGTCGCGTGGCGCTAACAAATCGGGCCGACGGTCTTGCGTGCGCTCCATACTCTGGTCGCGCCGCCACTGCTCGATCTTGCCGTGGTGACCGCTCATGAGTACCTCGGGCACGTCCAGACCCCTCCACGAGGCCGGCCGCGTGTACGACGGGTACTCGAGCAAACCGTCGGAATGGCTCTCCTCGACGATGCTCTGGGCGTTGCCCATGAAGCCAGGGATCAGTCGCGTCACCGCCTCGATCATCGCGAAGGCCGCCACCTCTCCCCCATTGAGCACATAGTCGCCAAGAGACACCTCAAGCACCCGGAAGCCCGCGGCCGCGTAGTGCTCGGGCACGCGAGCGTCGATACCCTCGTAGCGGCCGCATGCGAACACCAGTTGGGGGGCCGTCGCGAGGTCAAGCGCAAGGGCCTGTGTGAACGGAACTCCGGCGGGCGTCGGTACGACCAGGATTCCGCCTGGCTCCAGGATGTCGTCCAGGGCCTTGCCCCACACGTCGGCCTTCATGACCATGCCGGCGCCGCCACCAAACGGAGAGTCGTCCACAGTGCGGTGTGCGTCGGGCGTGCCATCAGCCTTGAGCGCGGCCCACTCCCGTAGGTCGTGAACGCCCGTCTGGACCAACTCGGAGGCGCGCGCCTTTCCCAGCAGGGACACGTCGAGCACCGAGAAGAACTCGGGGAAGATCGTGACGATATCGAGGCGCATGGGGCCTACTCGTCGCCCTTCGCGTCGTCACCGCTTGAGTTGTCGCCGCGCGTCTCGTCGGTGACCATCGGCTCCTCGCCCGCCAGGAGGCCATAGGGCGGGGTCACGATCACTCGGCCGCCCACAATGTCCACCTCGGGCACAAATTCCTCGACGAACGGGATCAGCGCCTTGGAACCGTTCTTCTGCTTGATCTCGAGCAGGTCCTGCGCGGGCATCTTGAGCAGGTCGGTGACCTTGCCAAGCACCTCGCCGTCGGGGCGCTCGACGCTCAGCCCTACGAGCTCGTGGACGTACCACGCGTCCTCCTCGTCGGCGTCGTCGGCCTCGGCGACCAGCTCCACGCCGCGCAACTCCTCTGCAGCGTCACGGTCCTCGACGCCGGCGAAGCCCACGTACCAGCGGCCGGTGGCCGAACGCGTGCTGGCGACGGTGAGTGGCCCTGCGTTCGCGGGGACCGTCTCCAGCACCGAACCCAACGAGAGACGTTCCTCCGGGATGTCGGTGCGGAGGTCGAGCGAGACCTCACCCTTGAGTCCCTGGGGCTTGCCAATAAACGCGACGGTGACCTTCATGGGGTCAAGCGTACGGGCCCGGAGACCTCCCCAGCGGCCGATGCCCTGACCGATACCCGCGCTTCCGGATCACACGTGCGCTGGCAAAGAGAAAGGCCCGGCCCCCTCTGCAGGGAACCGGGCCTTTCCTACGATGCGGCTGTTAGGCCACGTCGACGATGTTCACCCTCACGTCATCGCGCGAAACCGCGTCGACCACAGTGCGAATCGACGTGGCAGTCCGGCCGTGGCGGCCGATCACTCGCGGCAGGTCGTCGGGGTGGACGACCACGTTGAGGGTCACGCCGCGACGCCCGGAACGCTCGGTCACGCGCACATCTTCCGGATTACGGACGATAGAACGAACCAGGAACTCCACGGCGTCGTGAATCATGAGCTACTTCTTTTCGTCGAGGATGCCCTCGACCTTGTCGTCGGCGTCGCTGGGGTCACCCTCGGCGATTTCGACGGGAACTTCGGTGCCCTCGTCCGTGGGGACTTCGGAGGACTCGTCGGCGACGGCGTCGGCGGCAACCTTGGCTGCTTCTGCTTCGGCGGCGGCAGCCTCGGCGGCTACTGCAGCAGCAGCATCGGCCTCAGCCTTGGCGTCGGCCTTAGCGGCGGACTTGGCAGCCTTTGCCTTCTCGGCAATGTCTGCGTGAGCCTTGATCGCGTCCTCGGGGCTGGCCTTGCCTGCGGCCATCTTGACGGTGTTCTTCGCGTCCTTGTCGCCCTTGAACTTGCCCCAGTCGCCCGTGAGCTTCAGGAGCACTGCGACCTGCTCGGTGGGCTGTGCGCCCACGGAGAGCCAGTACTGCGCGCGCTCGGAGTCGATGACGATGACCGAAGGCTCTTCGGTGGGGTGGTACTTGCCGATCTCTTCGATGGCACGACCATCGCGCTTGGTCTTCGAGTCCATGACGACGACGCGGTAGAACGGGGCGCGCTTCTTGCCGAAGCGCTTGAGGCGAATCTTGACAGCCATAGCTGTGTCTCCTTGTGTATTCGGTGTGAGCCGGGCGGTACTCCCACGGGTGCGGGGCGCCTGACAAGACGAATGGCCGCCCAGAACGCAGGCGACAGCGGACAAGTATGCCAGATTGTGGGCCGGCAGCGCGAGTCGCGCTCTGCACGTGACGTTCTAGTCGATCACAGAGGGCCATCCGGAGGAGGCGTGCGCGGCAAAGGTACCGTCGCAGCGCTCGTTCGTGATCACCAGGGCCTCGTATCCGGCGTCCAATGCGGCTGACAGCACCGGCTCCCCTCCCGCCGCGATCGCGGTGGCCCATGCGTCGGCATTCACCATGTCGTCTGCCACTACGGAGACCTGAAGGTAGTGACGCGCTCCGGCGCCCGTGGTCGGATCCCAGATGTGATCGCCGTGCTGTGCCGAACCCGAGGTCGCGAGCGCCCTGAAGCGCCCGCCCAGGGTGACGACGTCCACCACGGGACTGCCCGTCGGGTCTCCCTTGACGCGTGGGTCCGCGATGCCGATGCGCCACGTGTGGCCCTCACCGGACACGAGGATATCCCCGCTGGCCCCCACCATCCAGGAACTCGCGCCTACGTGATCGAAGGCTGCCGCGCCCTTGGCCACCGCCCAACCCTTCACGATGCCTGACGGGTCGAGTCGGTCTGGGAGCCGGGCGTCGAAGCCCCCGAGCGTCGCGCCGCGATACCACTCGCACGACTGGAGGATCTCGAGCATCTCGGGCTCGCAGTCGTCCACGGTGAGCTCGCCGCGGTTGAGGCGAGACAGCTCGGAGTCGTCCTTGAATAGCGAGAACACGTCGTCGGCCTTGCGAAGCGCGGCGTGGAACATCTGGACGGCTGCGGTGGCTGCGTCGTCGGACGCGGGCGAATGCATCTCGATAAGAAACGGCATACCCATGGCCGTCACGGTCTGAGAGAACACGTCGGAGGTCATGATGAGGCCTCCCCAGAGGCGGTCGATGTCACGGGCGTCACGAGTTCAAGCGTAGGCGGAGGCTCGGGCGCAAGGACGTATCCCACCGCCAAGATGGTGGCGCAGCCAGCCGCGAGCGCCAGAATTCGGGATGTCCTCATCGCTATGCGCCGGCCTCGTCGAGCGCACCCGCGATGGAGTCGATGAACGCGGGCGAGGTGAAGGACGACCCCGACACGTACTCGACGTCTGCGCTCTGCGCCTCGAGCACGCGTTCCACGATGGCGGGCACGGCAAAGGCGTTGACACGTAGCGATTCGGGGTCGCTGGTTCCCGCCTCGACAGGCTCGACCTTGGTGATCACGCCGTTCTCGATGGTCACCTGGGCCTGGTATCCGCCCTTTTCGTTTTCGACACGGGGGCCGACGTAGACGCCGTCTTCATAGGTCGCGTCGCCCGTGGGAGTCGCGGGGGTGGTCACGGTGGTTTCGCTCGCGCCAGAGGAGCACGCGGCCAAGAGGGAGGCTGACGCCCCCACCCACACCAAGGTTTTCACGGTCGTCATCGCTGCTCTCCACTCCACGCAAAGGTCTCTCGATGGATACTGTCGCGGCCAACGCCGGCGGCGCGGGCCTCGTGTTCGACGGCATCGGCCCACTGGCCCGGGCCGCAAATGTAGACGTCACGGTCCGCGACGTCGGGAACCAGGCCGACCAGCGTCGCGGGCTGATCGATCGCGGACCAGCCGTCGCCTCGCGCCCCGAGCACGACGTGGAGCGCCGCGCCGTTCGCGTGTGCCAACTCTTCTACCTCGGCCAAGAGCGGTGCCCTTGCTGTGCTGTTCGCCCGAAAGATCACGTCGACCGGGCCGTGTGCCGTATCCACCTGCTCGAGCATCGCGCGAATGGGAGTGATCCCAATCCCCGACGCGATGAGCACCCTGCCAGGCCTGGTTCGCGATGCCTCGGTGAAGATTCCAAAGGGACCCTCGACCATGACCCTGGTACCGACGGCGAGCGACGCCAGGGCCGCGGTGTCATCCCCGCTCGGCTTGACCGTAATGCGCCACGACCCTGCGGTGGGCGCGCTCGAGAGCGAGAACGGGTGTGCGTTTCGCCACCTGTCGCGGTCCAGGAAGCGCCACAGCAGGAACTGGCCGGGCCTGGCCCCGAAGGCGCTCAGGTCTCGGCCGCTCATCGTGATCGATGTTGAGCCGTCAGGGAGCGCTTCGACCCCGCTCACGCGAATGTCATGCCTCGAGAAGCGTGCGAGGGGCGCGACCACGCGGAACGTCAGCAGTGAGCCCCACGCGATCACGTAGAGCGCCAGCCAGAACCACCAAGCGGCGCCACCGTCGCGGAAGGTCGAGCCTTCGAGGAACTGATGGGGAATGGCCAAGGCGATACCCACGTACGTGAGCAGGTGGACGGCGTGCCAGTTCTCGTAGCGCCAGCGCGAACGGACCATCACGAGCGACGTGACAAAGATGATGGCGAACACGCCCAATGCGAGCTGAGCCATCGTGAGGAACCATCGGCCCGTGAAGAAGTCCGCGGTTTGGGTAAAGACGCTGACGTCGGCGTAATACGCGCTCATCACGCTGATGATCCCCGCGTGAGCGGCCATCAGCAGGACCGCGGCCTTCCCCGTACGGGAGTGCAGCGCCGCAGCCCCGTCGTGCCCCAACCCTCGCTCAATGAACGGCATGCGCGAGATGAGCAGGACCTGGGTAAGCATGAAGACCGCCGCGACGATGCCGAGCGCACGGCCTGCCGCGTAGACGTAGTCAATCGTCGCGAACGTTTGCAAGCCGCCATCTGCGAGGAAGAACGCCAGGCCGATTGCGGCGAGCACGTAGACGCCGCCCTGGATCCCGTCGGCCCACCAAGAACGCACCGCGATCGCGCGGGGGCTCACGGTCGCCTGTAGCGTCACGGTCGTTCCTCCCTCACAGCTTCGGGTCCAACTAGGCCTGCGGTTGACGTTCAAAACGCGCCTGGACTTCCGGGTATTCCCGTCGCAAGACCATGCGAGCGTCAACGGTCGCCATGCGCTCGGCCATCGTGAACCCCGCTACGCCCGCGTCAACGACGTCGGATCCGGCCCGTGGACCACGCCGCACACATCATGGCGGACTCCGGCCTACGCCGCGCGAGGTCAAGCCATCGGGGACGGTGTGCGGCGCTCAGTCAGTGCTTGGAGCGGTGGCCTGTCGTCGGCCAGCCCGGATGCCCTTCTGGCAGTACGCACACCGTCCGCGAACGAGGAATGTAGATGTCACACGGATTCGCCACCGCCGCGTCCCGGTGAGGCTGAATAGCGCTCGGCGCTGGAGCCCGGAGACTTCCGGTCTTTTGGGTTCGCCGAGGCGAGACGGCGGCCAAGTCTGCGGCAGCCCCGAGTTGTGCAGGTCCGCACACGCCATCGACACGCCCTGCCCACTCGTGGGCTCGAGATCGCAGGGATTCGACTACACCAGGGTCCACGCCGGCGGTGCCCGCGTCATCAAGGGCGGAGTCCAGAGCCGGGCCTACTTGTGCGGCGAAGTCTGAGACCGCAGACACATACTCATCAGGGTCCACCCCGAGGTCGTTCGCTGCCTTGGCCGCGGAGTGAGCATCTAGCCCACGCGTCCGGTAGTCACCGCCAAACTTCATCGCCATCTTGCCCTTGAACCACACGTTGGCGGGCGCCCATACAAACGCAGCGCTGATCAAGTCATACGCGGGAGCCAATCGCACCTGCGAGCCGCGCAGCAGGAGCGACCCATTCTTCCCATGAGCATCGGTGTTGCCTACGACCATGTTGAAGGCTTGAAGCCGAGCGAACTCGACAATCGACCGCTCCCTGTGCTCCGGCGTCACGTTGGCACGCAGGAGCATCTCGATGTCGCGCAGCGCGGGACCACCGTCGCTCTGGTACTTCGAGGCACTACTGATGCCAAGCGCCTGACAGAAGTCTTCCTGGTGCAGACGCACCACTTTGCCGTCGCGCTCGATGCGGTCGTAGCGCTTCACTGCGACAGCGAGCCTGCCGTCGAATTCGAGGAGGTCCACGTCCGAGACCAGCAGTCCCATGTTTTTCGCAGCGCGCATCGTGACGAATTCTGCGATGTCAGAGTGTGCCCTGCGGTCCATGCCCACCTTGAAGATGTGTGTGGACGCCTGCGAACCTGTGGGCTCCACCCATCGACCGTCAACTCGCGCCAACGCGAACTTGCCGTGCTGCCCGGCGAGCGACCAACGACCAATCTCAAAGTCGGGGTCGATGTGGGCCGGGTTGGAGTGAAGGCGGTCGATCTCGGCGGCAACACGTGTGGCGCTCCACGGAATCAATTCACCATCGCGAACGATTGTCTCGCCCTCGGGCACAAACTGCACCGCGCCTGCGACATCCAGTCCCACATAGTGCAGCAGGGAAAAGGCGTCTGTGGCGCGCGCGTCAAACTTTCGTGCGATCGCCGTGCGCGTGTCTTCATTCTCTGGGAGTAGGTTCTCGATCCAGCGGTTCGTGGCGCTGTTGGCGTGCTCCGCCTGGCGCTTAGGCATTGACAGCGACAGCGGCGTACTACTCCCCGACTGCGCGTACCCATCGAGATAGGTGAACACCGTCCTGTCAGCGGAGTCGCGCGCCAACCGGCCCGCATGATGTCCTTCGATGTAGACGTCGAGAGTCATCACACGCCGCCTGTGGCCTTATCGAGAAGGTCGTCATCCTCCGGGACCATGTCACACACGTATCCCACCCAGCGCAAGGCTCCGAGCACAAGGGCGAGTTGCGCGGTGGGGGCACCCTTCTCGACAGACACAACCCACTGACGGGAGACCCCCATCTTGCGTGCAAGGTCCTCCTGGGACCATGCCTTGGCCTGGCGCCCACTGCGAATCCGTGCGCCTATGTCTTGTGCGCTGAGCGCGATCATGGCCCTCTCCCGTCGCCTATCACTGACACTAACGCGTATGTGAACTATCGCGTACATCAGTGTTGTAGTCAACCGCAGACGACAAAGCCGCGGGGTAGGAGTAGTTCGCACCCCCACCACCAGGCCCAGTCCGCACCACAGACGTCGTCCGACCAGTGGTGTCATAGACGTACGCCCTCGACGCCGACACACCACCGTTCTGTACACGCGCCGCCGTCAACACCCGACCAGCAGGGCTGTAGTCAAACGTAAACCCAGCAGTGTCATCCGAGAACGTCGTCGCCACCGGACGGTTCGCCGCGTCATACGTATACGACACCGTCCCATCGGTGGCGTCGCCAGCGGTCGCGGTGCCCGAGGGCTTGACCACCTGCGCGACGTTACCCACCGCGTCATACGACATCGCCGTGACCCGCCCCAGAGCGTCGGTCTGCGTGAGCACACGACCGGCAGCGTCGTACGTGTACAGCGTCTCGGAGCCCAACGGGTGCGTGCGCTTGGCGAGGTTACCCACCCTGCGCCTGCGTCCTTGCTGGAGTTCACGGAGCTTCGAGGTCAACACCTTCGGCGGCGGCCTCGAAGTCTTCGAGGACTTCGCAGAAGAACTCACTCAACTCAGAGTTCTCGGCCTGTCGTAACTTCGTCGTCACGTGGCTACGTTCCTCGCTGGTCAGGTCTCCTGCGATGGCGACGAGCATTGTTGCCGCCTCCCCACGCACTTCGAAGTTCCCGGAAATGCACATTTCGGTCAACATCGGCGACTCATCCCGATAGTCAAGGCCCTGCTGAAGAGCGTAAAGAAGAGAACCACGGTTCCCCACAGTCTTGCTGTCGTTCAACAGCGCGACGATGTGCTCCTTCGCCTCCAGGATCCCCATGTCAGCCAGTGCGATGGCGATGGCGTTCCAGACTCCTCCATCGTTGGTCGAGTCCAGCACATCCAGTAGCACAGGCACAGCCTCAAGAACTCCCTGCTGTGCGATCGCTCGCACCGCCTCAACAATGCGATCCGAGTCCCCACTCGTCAATCGACGGATCAGTTCCGCCGAGTCAGTATGCCCAAGATCAGTCATCAGTGAGTTGGCCTTCCCATGTCAATCCAATCCTGGTAGATCTCTTCAACTTCGGTTCGGCTCTCGATGTCTCGACTCCCATAGTCCTTCTTTCCTGCCCGGTGCCACCAGTTTTGGAAGGCAGAATCGTTGTTTCCGTACCACTGGTCTCGTTGGCTCTGTTTCCCACCTCTAAACGTCGTGCCCTTTTGAGGTGCTTTTTGGGCTGGCGTTTGGGCACGCTCTCCGCCTGACCTTCGGTGTTCCATGATCTGGACGCGACAGTCGCCAGTGGCTTGCTCGGCAAGGTAGACGCCGCTGACTGCGGTGAGTGTCCCTCCCACAGCAATAGTGAATGCCCCTACGACGTTCAGCGGAACACCGACAACCGCCCCGACGCCGGTGAGGTCGAGTACTATCCCGCCCACTTCCTCACCCGCACCCATGAACATAAGCGCTGCTCCGGCAACAAAGGCGACGTCGGCAAGCGGATTCCGAATCGCGGCATTCGCGATGGACCCAACCGTGTTGACCGCGTCCGCCATTGCGTTATGCCAGTCATTCCACGACGGCCAGTTGCCCGTCACGTCCGAGAACATCAACGGGTTGTTGAACGAGTATGAGTACCCGGCCACATACGGCATGCCGGCAGGCACGTTGACCGGGTCGGCGGCGGTGAAGCGGCCACTGGTCGGGTCGTAGTCGCGGGCGCGCATGTCATACAGCCCGGTCGCGACGTCGAGGTACTGTCCGGCGAAACCGACCGCCGCATCGGCGAGGGACCCGGTCGCGCTGGTGCGCTGAACACCGAACGCGTCCATGGTCCTGGTGCCCGACACCGTCGACCCCGTCGTCGACACCGACGCGACCGTGTTCGCGAACGGGTCATTGAGCAACCACGAACTCACCCCGGACGACGTTTGCGCCAACGACGCACCCGTCGACGACGTCGGATCCACCAACCACGCCGTCGCCAACGTGCCAGACGCCTCGTATTCGCCGATACGCATCGGCAAACTCGACAAGTCATCCCACGCCCACGACGCATCCAACAGCCCGTCCACCGTGCGCGACGTGCGGTTACCCGCCGCGTCGTGGGTGAACCCCACCGTGGAACCGTCAGCGAGCTCCAAAGAGATCACCTCATCCGTGAGATCCGTCGTGAAGACTTGCGTGCCCATTGGGGTGGTTGAGGTCGCCAACGCCCCATTCAGAGACCACGTGTTGGTCACCGCCGGTTCGCCTGCGACCGACTCGGTCAGCAACTGGTACGCGGCGTCATACGTGTACAGGGCCACAGATGGCGCGAAGGAAGTTTGCGACCCCGCGAGGAAGCAACTGCCTGCAGGCGTATTTGCGTAGGGCTCGGGGCAGGGCGGGCGAGCTATCCGGACGGTGTTCAACTCCGTGCAGCGCGAGGCTTCGCCTCAGTCCGGCCCGCGCTGATGGGGTTGAGCCTCAACGGCGACTCGCCACATCTCCTCGAAGGCCACCCCCGTGATGTACTCAGGGTCAAAACCCGGGACTGCGGCGATCTCCTCAAGGGAAGAGAACTCGAGCTCCGCGAGATAAGTAGAACCCGACTGGAAGCCTTCCCCTGCACAGTCCACGCGACCGTCCGCGTACACCTCGACCTTTCGCGACTCCCACCCATCCTCGACTTCGCTATAGATATCCGTCGGCTCATCGGCGAACTCGTGCCGCCAGCGCACGTGCAAGTAAAGGGTCATCAGTTGACTCCCGAACTCGTGACCCTGCCAGCCACGTTCAGTGGGTTCTCACCAGGGATGACGAACACCCCTGACCGGCCAGGCACCACATTGAGGCCCGCCGTATTGATCTCGACATAGTTGGTGAAGCGCGCTCCCTGCCACGGGACATTGAGGAAAGCCCGCGAGAGCTGAGAGTTTGTCATAGTGCCTGGCGAAATATCGGACAAGTACTGGCCGTTGCCGTATCGAGCGTCATTGGGGTTGACACTCCTGAGAGACGGATTGAGTTTTCCACTACTAAGGATCCCGTTCAATCCGACTTCGTCAGTGTAATGAAACATCCTATTGGCCGAGGTGCTTGGGGCTGCCGGCTTTGCCGCGCCCTTTGGTGTCGAGAACCCTTCGCTTATGCGCGGGGCCAGTGCCCATGCCCCCACCCCGACAGTTGCTGTGATCGCGTCGCTGTGCTCGGTGTACCAGGCAAGAGCGGTCCAGCACCCATGCCGATCACTTAGGTTTT
>Ga0209100_1000295_pt1 | contig 49202 bp, 51 predicted proteins | sample lystaG_FD_185480 | JGI IMG/M metagenome (GOLD analysis project Ga0209100, IMG submission 185480) | Glacier valley bacterial and archeal communities from Borup Fiord, Nunavut, Canada, to study Microbial Dark Matter (Phase II) -... | ecosystem: Environmental > Aquatic > Freshwater > Ice > Glacier ... | reverse complement strand
GGCGAAGCATTGATTTCAGCACGTGTGCGAGGGGTCGTTCTGGCGCATGGATGAACTTGGCTCATGACTTCTTTGCTCCCTGTAATGACTCAATCACGTCGCGCATCAACTGGCGGGCTCTAAACAGCGGCCAGCTACGGACGGGGATATGATCACACGGGACGGGACAAATAACGACTCAGGGCCAGCCCGCCTGCCGTAACAGGCTTATCCAGAAAATCCCCCACCACGGCACCGAGAGGGCGGGTCAAAATGAATGCGGCCCAAAAAAGTAAGGTTCGCGACACATTTGTCCAATAGTAAGCTGCAACGACCAAGGCCAACAACGCGCTAAACACAATGGCGCCGCCGGTGTAACCAAATCCAGCAGTATCCGCCGTCCAATCGCCCAGTGCCGTCCCCAAGGTCTGGGAGAACATGATAGTTACCCAATAGAACATCTCGGCCTTCGGCGAACTTACCGTGCTGACCGAAACTGAGCCTAGCGTTCGATGCCATATAAACAGAGAACCGAACAACAAAACTATAAGTAAGGTCGAGCCACCAGCGTACCCAATACCAAGAGATCGGTCTGCAAAATCAGCCAGCGTCGTGCCGACCGTAGTGGTAGCAATGATAGTGGTCCAGTAAAGAAAAGGCTGAAAGGTCTTGGCCTTAATTTGCGCAAAGACCGCAGCCAGAAATACGACTGAAAAAATAACCGTACCAATCAGGTAGCCCAAATTCATCGACATCGAAACGGCATCGCCACCTGTTTCGCCGAGCGTGGTGGCCGCAATCTTGATGACCCAAAAAACAAGGGTCACTTCAGGGACTTTGCTGAAGGCTTTTTCTGCTGAAGTATTCATGTTAATGCGTGTTCTCTGGTCAGAGCTTCGCTTGTAGGGAGTCGAAAGTGATCAAGAGGTCAGCCATAGCCTTTTTGCAGTCGGTTTGATTGGGGGCATCTGTACGCAGCGCGCTAAGGGCGGGGTCAATGGCTTTGTCGAGCATGTGCCAATCATCCGCTGCACGAGGCTTCAAGCCTGCCTCCGCCGAGTCCCATGCGACCTCCAAATCCTTGATCCGTGTTCTAGCTGCTGGCAGATCGCCTTTATCCACGATGGCGGCAACATCTGCGGCGATGGTCCGAAACGCAGACAAGTCTCCCAATTTGGACGCGGTCTTTGCTTGCGGCGCGGAGGTGGTTTGACTTGTTGCTAATGAGGCAGGGCCTGCCGTACCGGTGTCGGTGGACTTTGAACATCCGGCCGCAAGGGCCAAGAGAGCGATAGCCGATAGTGCAGTAACGGGGCGGATCAGTAAATGCAGATGGTGCATGATTTTTCCTTGAGTTATTAGGTAGAGGTTATTCGGCGGCTTGTGTGTTCCTGCGGCTGCCAACGCTGAACTGCGCAACGGCGACCAGCATCACAATCACTGTCAGGAACAAAGCGCTGGTCCACATGGCACCCATGCCAAGGCCGCCATAAGTCTTGGCCTGCGTCAGCATGTCGCCGAGTGCGGCACCGAAGGGACGTGTCAGGATATAGCCAATCCAGAAGGTCAGTACGGCGTTGCCGCCCATACGCCATGCCGCATAGGTGATAGCGATCAGGGAGCCGAACGACACCGCTCCCCATGTAAAGCCAAGACCGATCGCTTCGGTTGCCAAGTCACCTGCAGCAGTGCCCAATGCAAACGTGCAAAGAATGGCTGACCAGTAAAACAATTCCCTGCGTCGGGTGAATATCTCATGGATAGACAAGCTGCGTTCCACCCAAAACCAAACCGCAAAAATCCCCGCAAGTGCCACGGCAAATGCTGACGTGCTGACATACAGGCTAACGCCTAGCCCATCGGTGAGTAGGTCAGTAATCTGGGTGCCGACCACGCTGACCAGCACGACCGTAAGCCAGTAAATCCAGGGCGTGTAGCGCCGCGTGCGCAACTGCATGAATAGGGCAACAGCCAACAGCGCGCCCATTGCTGTACGAGTCATGCCTTGGCCAAAGCCTGCATTGACAGCCAGAAAGTCGGCTCCGGTTTCTCCGACTGTCGTGGACATGATTTTGATCACCCAGAACGAGAGAGTCACTTCTGGGACTTTATTGAGCCAGTTTGATATGGAAGGCGTGGTCAGCGTATTCATGGAGTTATTTCCTGCAAAGGCGGGTTGTTCTTGCGGCAAGTTTGACCGGCCAAACTTAGGCGAGCCATAGGCCCATTACTTGCGCACCCATCCAATTTGGATGAGTTTTCCAAAGAGGATTCGATGAACGCTGAGGGCAAGGCTGTAAGCGGCGGGCAGATACATGCGTACTTCACGAAAGGCCAACCACGCACTCAGCACCGCGACCAAAGCTGCACCCACCATGTCCAGCGGGAAATGAACGCCGAGATAGATACGCGCCCAAGCAACAGGCAGTCCCAACAATGCAAGTGCCAGGCCAGCCATACGCGGGCTGCGGTGCATCAGGAAACTAAAAGCGACGGCCCACATGAGCGTCAGGTGGTCGCTCGGGAACGAAGAATCAGCCGCATGGGGAATCAGGGTGTGTCCCAGACCGATCATGAAAGGACGTGGATGTTGCCAAACCAGTCCGATGATCTGGTTGATGAGCAAGCCTGCCAGACCGGACGCGGCCGCTTCGAGCAAAACCTTGCGGGTATGTTCGCTTCCGCGTAGCCAACCGAAGCCGATGATGGCCGGGAGCGCCCAAATGGCGTACTCAGCGAAAAAGGTGGCGATGGTCAGCAACAGCGTGCTTGGGTGCTCTGGTGCATTGAGCCAGAGAAATAGTGCGTGGTTGAGGTATTCCATAGGGTCACCGGGGTCGAATCACCCCACTGGGGTGACACGGCCTTGTGGCATCTAATCAGTCTTGTTTATCGTGGTCGTCATCACGATCTGCTTTGTCTTCAGTAGACGAAATGACCGTGCCCTTGTCGGCATCGACCTTGACATCGAAGACCTTGGCCCCGCTAACGACTTCCACGTCATATGCCCAGCCCTGTTTCGAGTTTTCATACTCGGCGCGTGCCGCCTTGCCATTGGCGTGCTGCTCGGCCGTGATGACAGCCTGAGCAAGCGGGATTTTGGCCTTGGTGATGGCCATGGCATCGTTTTCCATCTCACCTTGGGCTGCATAGGTAACGCTGCCCGCTGTGACGATGGCGATGGCCAAGAGGGAAAACTTGCTGTAGCGATTCATAGTACTTCTCCAAATGAACGCAGGATTTGCGCAATGAAGAGAATATGAGTGCAGACTTAGCTGGTACTGAGTTACACAGGCCGGCGTCAACACGAGACGGCAACCTTAGCGTTCATCGTTTTCCGCTTTCAGAAGCAGTACTTTTTTCAACCCACAAACGACTTCTGGCCGAAAGGAAATTGGGCTGCCATAATGCCGCCGGTCACCAAAGACGGGTTACGTCTACCATCCGCCCATTCAAGAAACCAATGCCGATGCCTGGCATGTGACGAATATGCACCCTCACCAGAAACAAACCCACTATTAAATCAATAGCTCCCCGCGCATATTCCATAAGGGCTAGCGGCTAATTTAATGCGCCTAAAAAACCGCCGCGCCTGCCGCTGCTCAGCCTCATCGCCTCAACAGCCTTGCATGCTGCGTCCATCTGCTCATGCTCGAAGGCAGGGGCGAAGTCGTCCAACTCATGGCTCTGCAGGTTGTCATCCACGTTCGTGATCAAGAGGTTGAACACGATGCGGCGCCACAGTTACCGGGCATCCGCGGGCTGCGGTGAGTTGGAGCGGATGTCCTTTGGAAACTGAGTGCTGGAGACGTCAAACGCGTGGTCGGGCTGCACGGGGGCCCAATGCCCACATCCATTCCTGCTGTCAACCGAGTACGGCGGCTACTACGAAGACCGGCGCATTTGCAATCTGAACCCGGTGCTGATTGTTTGAAGCCGAATCAGCCTCTAGCCCCCGTCGCAAAAGCGCAAGTAGCTATTAATTAAATAGCAAATTTTCAGACAGCCGGGGCCGCCTGACGCGCTCGGGCTTGCCGAACAGAACCGATACGGGCAGCTTCACCTTGCGTTAACACGCCCGCCCTATCATCATCAAAACTTCGAACCTGCCGTATCGAAGGTCTATCTGATCGAGATTGAATATGAAACGCATCAAATTGAGCTTGCTGCTCCTGCTGCTCGCTCTGACCGGTTTATGGTTGCTGGCGGACACCTTGGCGCCTACGCCATTTACCTATTTTGCGTTTCGCACCGTCCTGGTTCAACTCACCGGCGTGATCGCCATGGGGGCGATGAGCGTGGCCATGCTGCTGGCGATTCGACCCAGGTGGCTGGAGCCGCATCTGGACGGACTCGACAAGATGTACCGGCTGCACAAGTGGCTCGGGATCACGGCGCTGGTCGCGGCCATCGTCCACTGGTGGTGGGTGACGGGCACCAAATGGATGGTGGGCTGGGGTTGGCTGACCCGACCGGAGCGCAAGCCCCCGACGGGCCAGACTTTGGGCACAATTGAGGCTTGGCTACGCGGACAGCGCGGCACGGCCGAATTCCTCGGCGAGTGGGCGTTTTATGCGGCGCTGCTGCTGATCGCGCTGGCCTTGATCAAGCGGTTTCCGTATCACCTGTTCACCAAAACCCATACCTGGCTGGCAGCGATCTTTGGGGTGCTGGTCTATCACACGGTGGTGCTGACCAAATTCGACTACTGGTCGCAGCCCGTGGGCTGGGTGCTCGCTGGGTTGATGCTAGGAGGAACCTGGGCGGCCGTGCTGGCGCTGTCAGGCCGCATCGGCGCGCAGCGGCGGACCGCCGGGGAAATTGAATCGCTCATCTATTACCCGGAACTGCGGGTGCTTGAAATCTCGCTGCTGTTGGAGGAGGGCTGGGCCGGGCACGAAGCGGGGCAGTTTGCGTTCGTCACCTCCAACAAGCGCGAAGGGGCACACCCCTACACCATTGCCTCGGCCTGGAACCCGCAGGACCGGCGGGTGGTGTTCATCACCAAGGCGCTGGGTGACCATACCAGCCGGCTGCGCGACAAGCTCCAGGTCGGCACGCTCGCAACGGTGGAGGGGCCGTACGGCTGCTTCGATTTCCGCGATCAGGGTCCGCGTCAAATCTGGATTGGGGCCGGCATCGGCATCACGCCGTTTATCGCGCGCATGAAACAACTGGCGCAAACGCCTGGGGCCCAAGAGATCGACCTGTTTCATCCGACGGCTGATTTCGCACCCGAGGCCATCGAAAAATTGATGACCGACGCCCAAGCGGCCAAGGTCCGGGTGCATCTTCTGGTGGGCTCGAAGGATGGCCGGCTGGATGCAGAGCGAATTCGTGCGGCGGTCCCGGGGTGGCAGTCGGCCAGTATCTGGTTCTGTGGCCCCCCGGGCTTTGGACAGGCCCTGCGTGACGACTTTGTCGCGCACGGATTGGCCGACGCCGCGTTTCATCAAGAATTATTTCAGATGCGCTGAATCGCCCATCACGCCTCAGACTAAAGTGGACCCCTTCTTTACCTCTGTACCCCATGACTGAATCTGCCAACCCGAAATCGTCGCCTCCCGCCGCGGCAACCCCAACGCAAGCCCCCGAGCCGGAGCCGCCGCCGGCTGAACTGAGCGACAAGCACACGAGCAGTCAAGCCTTGAAAGGCCGTAAAGGGCTCGGCCGCATTCTGAATGCGGCCGGCTATTCCCTGGATGGGCTGCTGGCGGCCTTCAAGGGGGAAGCCGCCTTCCGCCAGCTGATGCTGCTCAACCTGGTGATGATCCCGCTCGCCTTCCTGCTGGACGTCAGCCGCGCCGAGCGCGCCATGATGATCGCCGTGCTGCTGCTGGCGCTGATTGTTGAACTCCTCAACTCGGCCATCGAAGCGGCGATCGACCGCATTTCATTTGCCCTGCACCCGCTCTCCAAACAAGCCAAAGACATGGGCAGCGCCGCGCAGCTCGTGGCGTTGACGCTGATTTTCACGGTCTGGGCTGTGATTCTGCTTTGACGCGATAGAGGCGGCGCCAACGGGGTGTCGCGAGCCGACCGGTATCGGACGATCGGGCATCGTGCCATTAAGACAATGTTAATAATTGCCACGCACAATAAATCAGCGTGCTGGCAGTGCGAAGCCAAGGAAGGCCTGAAGGCTTTGTTTGATGTCCTTTGCCGGCAAAAAGCCCGTCCTGTGTCCCCTCGGGTCCGGGAACGAGGCCCCGCTATTTGCTTGTCTTTTTTAACCGGAAAAATCCATGAAATGCCCTATCTGCGTCACTTCAGATCTACTCATGACAGAACGTTTGAGTATTGAAATTGATTATTGTCCCCAGTGTCGCGGTGTCTGGCTGGACCGGGGAGAGTTAGACAAGATCATCGAGCGCAGCATGCGCGAACCGGCGCCAGTTGCCGCCATGCCGGCACCGCAAGCACTCCGTCCTGTGCCGCAGCAATATGCCAATAATCACGGCTATCGAGAAGGCCACCACGATGACCATCACGGCTATCGTGGGAAAAAGTCTATCTGGAAAGAGCTGTTTGACTGAACTCCTGGCGCGCGAAAAGTAATTCGCATCTCCGCTGCCTTGGCCATCAGCAGGCCAAGGCGAACAGCCGTCGCTTATCGATAAAACGCTTCGACTTTGCCTTTCAACTTGATCAGCAGCGGATTGCCTTTGCGGTCTCGCGTCTTGACTGCGGGCACCTTCACCCAGCCTTCGCTGATGCAGTATTCCTCGACATCCAGACGCTCCTTGTCATTCAAGCGAATGCCAATGTCATGTTCAAACACGGCAGCAACGTGAAAGGGACTGCGCGCGTCAGCGGAGAGATGGTCGGGCAGAGGGGGGAGTTGAGTGGCTTCGTTCATGGATCTCTTTTTTAAAAATTAACGCGAATTGGCCTCGATTTTCCATGATTTGACCCTTGCCTGGTCTGGCGCCCCAAAGCAGCCTATGCTGGGGCACTATGTTGCGCCTGACCCAAGCCCCCAATCTTGCAATGGCCACGCTGTGGGCCGATGCGCTTGAAGTGGAAGGCATCGCGGCCAGCGTGCAGCGCCAGTACCTGGCCGGCGTGGCCGGACAACTGCCGCCCGATCAATGCCTGCCAGAGGTCTGGATTCAGCATCCGACGCAGGAGGCACGGGCGCGCGAACTGCTGTATCACCTGCAACATGTGCCGCAACACCGCTGGTTTTGCACTTGCGGCGAACTGGTGGAAGGCGGTTTCGAGCAGTGCTGGAACTGCGCCGCCTTGATGCCGCGCTGATCCGCTGCGCTTTTCGATCTGCGTGCCCGCCCCTGTCAGGCAGAAGAAATTTATATGAAATCAGCCTCCAGCCCCCGTCTACTGTGCACAGGCAGCTATTAATAAAATAGCAACTTTCTCAAACCGCGCGCGGCTTGACCCTGGAGGCGGCCAGCTTGGCGTTCTGGCGCGCCACTTGCACATCGGCGTCAAACGCCAGCGCCACGCCCATGCGGCGCTTGGTGAAGCTCTCGGGCTTGCCGAACAGGCGCAGGTCGGTATTCGGCACGCGCAGCGCATCACTCACGCCGTCAAACACGATGCCTTGGGCTTCGACACCACCGTAGATCACGGCACTGGCGCCGGGGCTGCGTAGCGCGGTGTTGACCGGCAAACCCAGAATGGCGCGGGCGTGCAGCTCGAACTCGCTCTGCACCTGGGTCGTGAGCGTCACCAGGCCGGTGTCGTGCGGGCGCGGCGACACTTCGCTGAACCAGACCTGATCGCCCTTGACGAACAGTTCCACGCCGTACAGGCCCAGCCCGGAGGGCTTACCGTCCAAGCCGACGCCGAGGTCGTCGGTCACGGTTTTGGCGATGTGGCGTGAGCGCTCCAGGGCGGCGGCGGGCATCGGGTGCGGCTGCCAGCTCTCCACATAGTCGCCATTGACCTGGATGTGGCCAATCGGTTCGCAGAAATGGGTTTCAATCTGGCCGTTGGCACCCACGGCGCGCACGGTCAGCAGGGTGATTTCGTAGTCAAAGTCGATAAAGCCTTCGACGATGACGCGGCCAGCACCGACGCGGCCGCCGGCCATGGCGTAGTCCCAGGCTTTTGCCACATCGGCCGGGCCGTCAATCTTGCTTTGGCCTTTGCCGGAAGAACTCATCACCGGCTTGATCACGCAGGGGTAGCCAATGCCCTGGCCCGCCACGCCGTCAATGGCGGCCTGCAACTCGGCCAGCGAGTCGCAGAACTGGTAGGGGCTGGTCGGCAGACCCAAGGTCTCGGCCGCCAGCCGGCGGATGCCTTCGCGGTCCATCGTCAGGCGGGCGGCGCGGGCGGTCGGGATGACGCGCACCACACCGGCGGCTTCGAGTTCTTCCAGCATCGGTGTGGCAATCGCCTCAATCTCCGGCACCACCAGGTGCGGCCGCTCGGCTTCGATCAGGGCCTTGAGCTGGGCCGGATCGCTCATGGTGATGGTGCGGGCGTGGTGCGCCACCTGCTGGCCGGGCGCGTTGTCGTAACGGTCGACGGCGATGGTTTCCACACCCAGCCGTTGCAGGGCGATGATGACTTCCTTGCCCAGTTCGCCGGAGCCCAGCAGCATCACTTTGGTCGCGTGGGGAGAAAGAGGAGTGCCGAGTGGGGTCATGGGTCAAAGCGCGTTGCCGCGTCCAGAAAATGAAGGAACCGGGTTGACAAAAGATGGGTTGCGTTGCCCCCTGCGGGTGGCCTGGGTGACAATCAAACCATGCAATCTTCAATTTTATCTGTGCAGGGTTTGCGCAAGTGTTACGGCGACAGCACGGTGGTGGACGACGTGTCCTTCAACATCGCGCCGGGCGAGTGTCTGGGGGTGATCGGCCCCAACGGCGCCGGCAAAACCACCACCATCCGCCTGTGTCTGGGCTTGAGCGTGCCGGATGCGGGCAGCATCACCGCCTTTGATCTGCAAATGCCGCGTGATGCGCTCGCCATCAAGGCCCAGCTGGGCGTGGTGACCCAGATGGACACGCTGGACCCTGATTTCACCTGCGCCGAAAACCTGCTGGTGTATGGCCGCTACTTTGGCATGAAGGAGCAGCAGATTCGGGCCCGCATCCCGGAGTTGCTGGAGTTTGCGTCGTTGACCCACAAGGCGAATGCCAAGCCCGGTGAGCTGTCGGGTGGCATGAAGCGCCGCCTCAGCCTGGCGCGTGCCCTGGTGAACGACCCCAAGCTGCTGCTGCTGGACGAACCCACCACCGGGCTCGACCCGCAAGCGCGCCACCTGATGTGGGAGCGCCTGCAATTGCTGCTGCAGCAGGGCAAATCCATTCTGCTGACCACCCATTTCATGGACGAGGCCGAGCGCCTGTGTTCGCGCCTGCTGGTGCTGGACCACGGCAAAAAAATTGCCGAAGGCGCGCCGCGTGACCTGATCGCCCAACATCTGGAGCCGGATGTGGTGGAGGTCTATGGCACCGGCGCCCTGGCGCTGATGCACACGCCGCTGCGGGCGCTGGCCGCCCGCGTGGAGGTGAGCGGCGAAACCGTATTTTTCTACACGCAAGACGCCGAGCCGCTGCTGAAAGCGCTCACCGTTTACCCGCAACTGCGCACACTGCACCGGCCGGCCAATCTGGAGGACTTGTTCCTCAAGCTCACCGGTCGCCAAATCAGGGAAGATGCCTAACATGCAGACCCGTACATTGAACACTTCCGCCGCGCAAAGTGTGTGGCGCGCACCGCAACTGTCGCTGCGCTTTTGGCCGGTCTTTTTACGCAACCTGCTGGTCTGGCGCAAGCTGGCGATTCCGAGCCTGGTCGGCAATATTGCCGAGCCGCTGATGTGGTTGGTGGCCTTTGGTTACGGCATGGGGGCGCTGGTGGGACAAGTCACCCTGCCGGGACCGACGGGCAACGTGCAGGTGCCCTACATTTTGTTTTTGGCCAGCGGCTCGATCTGCATGAGCGCCATGCAGGCGGCCTCGTTCGAGGCGCTGTACTCGGCGTTTTCGCGCATGCATGTGCAAAAAACCTGGGACGGCATCATGAATGCCCCTGTGACGCTGGACGACATCGTGCTGGCTGAAATGCTGTGGGCTGCGTTCAAGGCCCTGTTCACCGTCACCGCCATTTTGGGCGTGATGCTGGCGCTGGGCATCAGTTACAGCCCGAAGTTGCTGGTGGCTTGGCCGGTGTTGCTGGGGGTGGGTATTACCTTCAGTTGCCTGGCGCTGATTTTTAACGCGCTGGCCAAGGGCTATGACTTTTTTACCTACTATTTCACCTTGTTCCTCACGCCCATGATGTTCTTAAGCGGCATCTTTTTCCCGCTGGAACAACTGCCGCTCGTGGTCCGCACCATCTCGCAATGGCTGCCGCTGACCAACGCCGTCGAACTGGTTCGCCCTTTGTTCATGGACCAGTGGCCGACGCATGCGCTGCGGCATGTGGCGGTGCTGGTCGCTTATGCGGGGGGCGGTTTCTGGCTGGCGCTGGCGTTGACGCGCAAGCGGTTTCGCGGCTAAGACCGTTAAACCCAAGGAAGACAAGGCGGCCGGCGCCTTGCCTTCAGCCCATCAAGGCAGCACCTGCTCACAAAAACCAGCGCTTGGCTTGCGCGCCCACACTTCAAGCCTGGCCCACAACCATTGCAGACCATCGCGCGGACCCTCTTGTTCGCTCTGCAAGCCGTGGTCGGCACCAGGCAAGCGCAGGTCACAAAAGGGCGCGACGCGGGTCGTGAGTTGCTGCGCAAAGCGCTGATACGCAGTAACAGAAACCAGCTTATCGGCGTCACCCCAGACGCGCAGCAACGGCCACGACGCCTCCCGCAGCGGATCGGCCAGCCGCCAGTGCCAAAAGTCGCGCCAGTAGCCGAGCGTGCGCCCCTCCCACACGGTGTCGTCACGGGCCTCTGACGCTTGGGCGCGCGCCAGTGCCTGCCAGGCCGGCCATTGCCCGAGACGCCGCGCCTGCAGCTCGCCGGCTTCGCGCGGATCAAGTCCGGGGGCAGAAATCATCACCACGCCAGCCAGATTCGGCAGGTCAGCGGCCAGATCGGGCAACAGCTCTGCCCCTTCGGAAATACCCAGCAGCAGCACGGGCAGCCCAGGGCCCGGCGGAGAGTTGGGCTGAAAACGGGTGCGGTGCGCCTGCAAGGCCGCCCGGGCGTGGTCGCGCCAGCTGGACAGGGTGTCATTTTGAACAAAGGTCGCCGTGCACTCGGTCGCCGGGCCGGCGTTGACGTTCACCCCCGGCTTGTGCAGCACCAGCAACTCGGCATGCAGCAGGCCGGCGAAATAGCGCGCCGCCACGGGCAGCCAGCCGGTACAGCCCGAACCCGGTAGCACCACCACCCGGTAACGGGCGGGAGGGACCAAAGCCGGACGCGTGAGCACCGCCAACTGCACACCCGGGCGGGCACCGGGCAAGGTACCGAGCAACCATCCAGCGGGGAGCGTCGGCGCGGGGTCCGGGATGGCGCCGGTCACGGCTTTCGCCCCTTCACTCGCGCCCAGCAGGGCGGCCGCCTGCAGCAGGGTCAGGATGACCGAGCGCAGGCGCAGCGCGACGATGCGCTGGTTGAGCCGCACTCGCACGCGCTGAGTCGTCGCGTTATTTCAGGATCATGACCTGATCGGCCTGCTGTGCCTGTTGCCCCTGCGGCATACCAGACATGGCCTGCCCCGGCACCATCTGGACGCCAGAGCGGACACCCCGGGCCATGTTCGGGTCGGAATAGCCCAGCTGTGAAACGATTTGCTCGTAGACGTTCAGCGCCAGGCTTTGCGAAGTTTCACGCATCACCTTGGCCCGGTTTGGCGGTTGGATGTCGCCCCGGTTGGACAAGAGCTTGGTGTCGTTGCCGGCGCCTTGGGCCGAAAAAGACGCCTTGATCTCAAAGGTCTTGGTGTTGATCAGCGAAAAGTCGGCCAGCAAGTCCAGTCCATATTGCACGGTGGCGCTGGTGGTGCCCTGCAGCGGAGAAAACTGGTCGCGAAACTCGACGTGCGACAAGGTGCCAAACAGCACATAGTCAGCGCCGCTGAACTCACCTTTTTTGATGCGCGCGATGATGTCCTTGACCTCGGGCTGGCGCACTGGCTTGGCCACCTTGCCGGTCTGCAACTGGTTGAGCGCCTGCTCGGCCTTGGTCGGCTGCGGGTTGCCGGCGTCAAAGCCTTTGCCCTGCACCAGTCGGAACGACGTGCCCTTGAGCAGCGCGCCCTTGATGTCGTTGGTAAAGGAGCCAAGTTCACGCTGCTCCATATAGCTGTAGCTGCCGGCCACATAGGCGCCACTGGCCTGGTGGCTCCCTGAAGCACTGTAGCGGCTGGCCTGGAACTGGCTGCTTTCCTTGTAGGTGGCGGCGACAAAATATTCCGAAACGGCCTGGGTGTAGGCCAAGTCGGTCACGGCAATGCGCGACATAGGCTGCGCCTGCGCGGCGGCCAGCAGGCCGAGGGACAGTGCCAGCGCCGAGAGGGTGGGGATGAAAGTGCGTCGTTGCATGGTATGGCCCGGTTCAGCGCTTGCTGGTTTTGCGGATTTCTTTTTCATCCTGCCATTCGATCGAGCCTTCTTCCACATCGATCATCTTGAGCGTGAACTTGTAGAACACGTCCTTGGTGCTGGCGTTTTGCTTGACGATGCTGGTCAGTTCGCCTTCCAGCGTGTATTTGGCGGCCGTCATCTTGCCGATCTTGGCGGTGCTGGTCTGCTTGTACATGCCGCTCTGGTTCTGGCGCTGCAGTTCGTCCACACCTTGCTGCATTTCAGCGATGGAGCGAACAAAACGCACTTTGCCCGACTTGACCAGCGTGGTCTGGATCGAGTTCATGACATTGGTGGTGTCGATGTACTCGCTGGTCTTGTTCTTGACCGTCGAGATGGTGACCGTGGGACGGCCCTGGAAGATGCCGGTTTCCAGCAGGCTGCCGACCATTTTTTCGGCAATCATCTGCAAATCGGTCGAGCCGAATTCGTTGGTGACGAGTTCTACCGACTTGGCGTCACCGTAGTTCACCTGGCGGTCCAGGCGCACGACTGGCGACGACAGGGATTGACAGGCCGAGAGGGCCACGGTAGCGCACAGCAACAGGGTGGAGGTAATCAGGCGGGACATGATGGTTTTTCCTTGATAGTTTTTGACAGGACGTGGCACGGGGCGGCGCGGCGTGTGGGATTCAGCGTTCAACATTCATTTCGAGGCGGAAATCGGTAACGACCGAGGACGGCGCCACGCTCTTGACGGTTTGCTGGGCCTGGCCCAACAAACCCATTTGCTTCCACGACTCGCCATCGCCCACCTGGCTGCCGATGTTGTCAAGCCAGCGAAAACGGTAGAACACCGTCCGGTCAGAGTTGCCGCTATTGGCCAGATCCGCCTGAACGATCAGGATGTCGTTGCGCCGAACCACCCGCATCTCGGAAATTCGAACGCCATTGGCATCACCGCGCAGTGCCACCTTGGCGGCCACGGCAACGGGGGTTCCGGCGTCGTGCTGGGCATGGGCCGCCAGCGCCAGCGTGCTGGCCAGCGCCACTATCAGTTTTTTTGCAAAAATCATTTTTTAACTTGTTTTAAGACGGTTATGGGGCGGTTTTGCCCGTCGTGGTGGCCATGCTGATCGCCACAGGCTTCGTCACCGGCTTCCTGGCCGTCTGTTTGGACTTGGCTTTGGATGTTGTGCCGGCGCTTGCAGCCGCTGGCTTGATATCTGCCGCCGCCACCAGCGGCTGGCCTGCGAGTGTGCCGAAGTTGCCAACGTCACCCACCAGCACATCCTTGTCGTACAGGCGCAAAGGCACGATGGCATATTGCCCGTTCACCTTGACGTTGATGTTGAAGTCACGGCCGTTGATTTGGACCTTGTGCTCCCCCTCAGGCAAGTAACCCCGCGCCACATAGACCCGGCCGGGCAACATGCGCCACAAGCGGTCATCGGCTTGCTCGGTCACAGCCGATGCGATTGAACCCACAAGAGCTCCGAACAGGCCCGCATTTTTTTGCAACTGGTCTTGCACCACGCCTTTGACGAGGGCACGCGTGACACCGCGGAACACCATGCCAGGCATTTCGTCCTTGAGCGCACGGCGCGCCATCACATTGACATCAACCACTTTTTCCAGCTTGAATTCGCGGCCAGCGACCGAGAGATTAGTCAACAGCGGGTCGGTTGACGGTTCGATCGTCGGATAAGAAATGCTCACGGTGCGCAATCCACCCGGCGTGGGCACCGGAACCGTGAAGGCCCTGGGCTTGCGGGCCGGGGCATCGCCCGCTTCCACCAAAAACAACACATCGGTCATGCGCTGGCGGCGCTTGTGGGTGAAGCTGGTGCGTGCGTCCAGACCTCGCAGGCCCTCTTCCAGCACGCCGGTTTCAGGCTTGAGTTCGATCGCCTTGCGGTAACCCGGTGCCGCCATACCAGGCTCGTTCATCACTTCGTACAAAAAGCCGGCGAGGTAATGGCTTAAGGCATTTTGATAACCGTTTTTCAGCGCCAGCACTTCGGGATCGTTCAGGGTTTCAACCGGGTAACCGTTGATTTCCTTACCGACCGCACCCGCACCTTTGGACTTGGCCTCTTCTTCGGCGGCCGCCGTTTCCTTGGCGCGGAACTCGGCAATCATCGCCTCGCGCTCGTGGGTGCGTTTGATGTCAACCCGGGCGTTGTCCAGATCGCCAGCCGCCACCCGGTTGAGCGCCAGTCGGGTGGTCAGCCAGACCTTTTCGTAATCCTGGCCTTCGTAAACCTTCAGGCGTTCGCTGATGGTGCCCGCACCCAGCATCGACAACATTTTTTGCGGATTGGTCTTGGTCGACTCTTCCCATTCCTTGACCTTGCTGTCGGCCAGCAAGAAGGCCTGGGTGCTGTCGTTGTATTTGTGGTCCAACCGCAGCAACTCACCCCGCTCCAGGTTGTAGAGCAGTGCGGATTTTTCATCCACGCTGGTGGCCGAGGCCTCAAGCGTCTTTAACGCGCCGGGTATCCCACCGGTTTTCTGCGCCGTCTGCATTTGACTGGTCAGTGCATCGTGGCTTTTCATATTCGCGCAGCCTGACAAAGCCAGCGCAACACCTAGCACCGTCAACCAACGGCGTGGATTGATAACGAACATCGCTTAACTCCCTGTTTTTAATATTACATTTCGTTACGATTATGTACGAGCCGCCTTACTCCAAACTCACGCAGTTTGCATTGAGAAAAGTCGTTATCCAGAAGCTTGATCCAGCTCAAATGGCATTGCATTGGATCGACATGCGCGTTTTGGCACGACCGGGATTCAATATGAAACTTGATTCACCGCGCTCCACCTTGGACCTGGGTCAGGTGCGCTCCTCGCCAACACACAAGCACTCGAATAGGCCCTATCTCCCGCACGATCACCCTCACCATCGTCAACTTGTAACAAGGCGAGGTAAGGCAAGTTGGAAATTGGCAGGCAGGAAGATAAAATGCCCAATTAATCAGCAAATCGACCTTTATGACAGACACAACATCCCCGCTATTCGTCAATGATCAGGCGCTGCAACTTGAAGTAGCGCAGTTGATCGTGGAGGCTTTAAACCTCGATATCAAAGCGACTGAAATTGCACCGGATGCGCCTTTGTATGGTGATGGACTTGGCTTGGATTCAATCGATGTGCTGGAAATTTCTCTGGTCATCTCCAAGCGTTACGGCCTGCAAATGCGTGCGGATAACCAGGACAATGAAAGCTTCTTTAGCTCACTGGCAAGTTTGACTGCTTACATCGCCAGCCAGAGAACGCGCTGATGTCGAACGCCGTCCGCATGGCGCGCTGGTTCGGTATTGGCTTGCTGCTGATTGGGTATCCCGTGTTGGCGCACTACACCAATGTGAATGCGCACAACGGCCAGCTTGGCGCGGTCGTGGCGGTCGCCCCGGTATTTGTCATCGGCCTGGTGTATGCCTTGAAATCATCACCCCGCTGGGTTTGGTTGTCTTTGTTTGCCATGACGGGCGCAGCGGGGGCCAGCAGCTGGACCTTGCTGGAGCATCATTTTGGCGTGTTGTACTGGCTACAAGATGCCGGCATGCAGTGCATTTTGTTCATGACCTTTGCCAGAACGCTGGTGGCAGGACGTAAACCGTTGTGCACGCAGTTTGCAGAAATGGCGCATGGTGAAATAACACCCCAACATGCGCACTACGCGCATCAGGTGACGTGGGCGTGGGCGTGGTTTTTTGGGCTCATGGCCACTATTTCTACACTGCTCTTTTTCCTCACCCCCTTAACCACCTGGTCCATTTTTGCCAATTTTCTGACGTTGCCCCTGGTGGCGTTCATGTTCATTGCGGAACATTGGGTACGCAAGAGGTTGCTCCCTGAGAGGAGCCTCAGTCCTATTGCCGACACGTTCCGAATCTGGAAAAACAAAAGCAAGTCAATGAACAGAACGCAGCACGCCGAGTGAACAATATGACTCGTTTGCCGCTGATGGGTCACACACGCCCAGATCAAATCGTGGCCTGGCATAAGGGACAAGCAATCACCGTCGCCCGTTTTCTAGCGGATGTCAACGCGCTGGCCGATCAGCTCCCGCCACGGCACTACATCCTGAACATGTGCGGCGACCGTTACCGCTTTACCGTCGGATTGGCCGCCGCCCTTGTCAAAGGCAAGGTGAGCCTGCTGCCTTCTGCGCACACGCCAGAAATGATTCGGCAAATGCGGGCTTTTGCGCCAGACGTCTTTTGCCTGCATGACACGCTGAACTGCAGCATTGCGCTGCCCCAGTTTCGTTATCCAGAGGTAACAGAGGTGGCGGATGTTGACCCTGTCATTCCCCTGATCGACAGCGAGCAGTTGGTGGCGGTTGTCTTCACGTCAGGGTCGACCGGCACACCAGTGCCGCATCAAAAATACTGGGGTCCGCTGGTGCGCAGTGTCCTGGCTCAAGCCGAGCGCATCGGTTTGTCGGCGACGGCGCCCGCCCATGCGATCGTCGGGACGGTGCCGCCGCAACACATGTATGGCTTCGAATCAACGGTCTTGATTGCCCTTCTAAGCGGCCACGCCCTGTGCAGCGCGCAGCCGTTTTATCCGGCCGATATCGTGGCCACCTTGGCGGAGATGCCGGCGCCGCGCGTCTTGGTCTCCACCCCCGTGCACCTGCGCATGCTGCTTGATGCCGAGCTCAAGCTGCCGGAAGTCGCGCAGATACTCTCGGCGACGGCACCGTTGTCGCTGACCCTGGCGCACGAGGTAGAAGCACGTTTTGACGCCCCATTGCAAGAAATTTACGGCTGCACGGAAACCGGCACCCTTGCCACACGTCGACCAACACAAACCAATGAGTGGCGTTTGTTCGCCGGCATCAAACTCAGCCAGCAAGGCGAGGGGGTCACGGCTTCGGGAGGGCATGTGATTCAACCGATCGTGCTCAATGACGTGATTGAACCCACGCATGACGACTTTTTTTTGCTGCACGGGCGCACCGCCGAGATGATCAATATTGCCGGCAAACGCAGTTCTTTGTCCAGCCTGAACCATGTGCTGAACGCCATTGCCGGCGTCGTGGACGGCGCGTTCTATATGCCCGACGGCCTATCGGACGATCACGTCATGCGACTGGCGGCGTGCGTGGTCGCACCGACCTTAACCGCCCCCCAAATACTGACGGCCCTGCGTGCGCATATTGACCCGGTGTTTTTGCCGCGCCCCTTGCTCTTTGTCGCGGCCTTGCCGCGCAACAGCACGGGTAAGCTGCCGCGCGAGGCGCTAAAAAACCTGATTCAGGCACAGCTCGGTGAGCATCCATGATCACGCAAACCGCACTCCCGATCGATCCGCATCACCCGGCTTTCGCGGGGCACTTCCCCGGCAACCCGATCGTGCCCGGCGTGGTGTTGCTGGACGAAGCGTTGCAGGCAATTGCTGGCATCACGGGCTTGTCTTTGAGCGCCTGCGAATTGCGTTCGGTCAAATTTTTAAGTCCGTTGACCCCGGGGGTTGCCGTCGTGATGTTGAGCGAGGTCCTGGCCAATGGCGCCATACGCTTCGACATTCTGGCGGATCAGCGCAAGATCGCGACGGGCAGTGTGATGCTGGGCACGGCGGTATGACTTCAACATCGTCCACCCCCGAGACCTCCGCCTGGATGCGCACGCCTGAGCGCAGCAATATGCTCATGCTGCGCATCATGACCTGGATATCGCTGCGCCTGGGTCGACCGGCCGGGCGCGTCATGCTGCATTTCATCGCAGCGTATTTTCTGCTGTTTGCACCCGCCAGCCGCCGTGCCTCAAAAGGGTATTTGCAACGCGCGCTGGGGCGACGCGTCAAGTGGTCTGACCTGTACCGGCATTTTTTCTGTTTTGCCGCCACCATTCACGACCGCATCTACCTGATCAACCAGCGCTTTGATTTATTTGATATTGAGGTACATGGGCAAACTGCGCTGCATGACATGCTCGCCGAGGAAGGTGGCTTGTTTTTAATCGGCGCCCACATGGGCAGCTTTGAAGTCATTCGCGCCATGGGCCGACAAATACCCAACCTGCGCGTCAGCATGGTCATGCACGAAGACAACGCCCAGAAAATCAACGCCATGCTGGCGGCTATCAATCCACAAGCCTCGACGGACATCATTGGCCTCGGTCGTATCGACTCGATGCTGCTGGTTCGTGACAAACTGGATGAGGGCGCCGTGGTTGGCGTGCTGGCCGACCGCACGCTCGGTGAAAATAATATGCTGCCGACCCCCTTGCTCGGCAGCGTGGCCTACTTCCCGACCGGTTCGTTTCGGATGGCGGCGTTGCTGCGTCGCCGCGTGGTGTTCATGGTCGGCTTGTATCTGGGCGGTAATCGCTACCAGATCAACTTTGAACCCCTGGCTGATTTTTCCAAAACGCCTGCCGGGCAACGCGGGGCAGAAGTCGAGGCCGCGGTCGTCCGCTATGCCGCGCTACTCGATCAATATTGTCGCCAGGCACCCTACAACTGGTTTAATTTTTTTGATTTCTGGCAGCCCCCCGTTGCTATTTCTGACGCAAAAACAAAATGATTTTTACTCGCTCCCACTTTCGCTCATTGTTAGGACTCTTCGCCGGGCTGCTGGTTGTTGTCCTAGCGGCACCCAGCTATGCGGCCGATTGGGATCTTGACCAACTGATGAACGGTCTGGCGCAAACGCGTTCAGGTCATGCCCGTTTCGTTGAGAAAAAATCCATCGCCATCCTTGAGCAGCCGGTTGAATCGTCCGGCGATCTGCTCTACACCGCGCCGGATCGGCTGGAAAAACGCACCCTCAAACCCAAACCCGAAACCATGGTGGTGAATGGGGACAACCTGCAAATTGAACGCGGTCGGCAAAAAATCCAATTGCAGTTGCAGACCTATCCCGAACTGGCCGCCTTCATTGACAGCATTCGTGGCACGCTCGCGGGCGATCGCAAGGCCCTGGAACGCAGCTACCAACTCAGCCTGGAAGGCGCGGCACAAGGCTGGACTTTGAGATTGTTGCCGCTGGACAGCAAGATGAAGCAGGTCGTTGCGCTCATCCGCATTTCGGGGGTGCGCGATGAAATCCGCAGCATCCATGTCACGCAAGTCGATGGCGACAGTTCCGTCATGCTGATCGAGAAAGTAGCGACACCATGAAGGCGGCACTTGGGCGTCATGGCCGGATGGCCATTTTTGTCTGGCTGGCGTTTGTCCTGACTTGTGGCGTCATCATCAGCCGCAGCCAATTCACCAACGACTTGTCTGCCTTCTTGCCGCGCAGCCCCACCCCGGAGCAGCAACTGTTGCTGGAGCAAATCCGCGATGGTCTGGCCTCACGGCTGATATTGGTCAGCATTGAAGGGACCGATGCAAGCACCCGCGCCAACCAGTCCAAGCAACTGGCGAAAAACCTGCGCTCGAACCCGGCGTTTGTCAGCGTCAATAACGGCGAGCCCGTGACGGCCGAGCGGGACCAGGCTTATCTTTTCAACAACCGTTACTTGCTGAGCCCGACCGTGACACCGGAGCGCTTCAGCGTGGCCGGATTACATGACGCCTTGAGAGAGAGCCTCGATCTGCTCGCCTCGCCGGCCGGGCTCTTGGTCAAGTCGATGCTGCCGCGCGATCCGACCGGGGAAATGATGCAGTTGCTGGGCCAACTCAATGGCAATCGGCAACCCGCCATGCTGGAGGGGGCATGGGCCTCGCCCGACGGCAAACGCGCCCTGCTCTTGATTCAAACCCGCGCCTCGGGCGCCGATACGGATGCCCAGCTATTGACCATGACGGCCATTCAGCAGGCCTTCAACACCGTCGCTGGGGTGAACCCCAGCAGCAAGCTCGAAATGACAGGCCCCGGGGTGTTTTCGGTGAAATCGCGTGACACCATCAAAGAACAGGTTTCGTGGTTATCGCTCATCAGCATCCTTTTGATTGCGACGCTGCTGCTGCTGGTTTATCGCTCGTTGCTCGCGCTGGTGTTGGGCTTTTTGCCGGTCATCAGCGGTGCGCTGGCCGGGATCGCTGCCGTCAGTCTGGGTTTTGGTACCGTCCACGGCATCACGCTGGGGTTTGGCACCGCGCTGATTGGCGAAGCGGTGGACTACTCCATCTACCTGTTTGTGCAATCCGAACAGGTCGCAGGCGATCGGAAAAACTGGATCAAGAAGTTTTGGCCCACCATCCGCTTGGGCGTTTTGACCTCCATTGTTGGCTTCGCCTCATTGCTGTGGTCGGGCTTTCCTGGCCTGGCCCAACTGGGGCTGTATTCCACCGTGGGTCTGCTGACCGCAGCCGGCATGACGCGCTATGTCTTGCCCCACCTGCTGCCAACACGTTTCCACATTCGCGATGTGTCGTTCATTGGCCATCGTCTGTCGTGGCTGGTACAGCGGGCGGCGGCACTGCGCTGGCCCGCGCTCATTGTGCTGGTGTCGGCGCTGGCGATTCTGATTCAACATCGGGATACCTTGTGGAGCAGTAATATCTCTTCGTTAAGTCCGATTTCACAATCGGATGTGCAACTCGATACCCGTTTGCGCTCTGACACCGGCGCACCCGATGTGCGTTATCTGGTGGTGGTTTCGGGTGCCAGCCGTGAAGACGTCTTGCAGGCCAGCGAGCGGGTTGCCGCCGTGCTGCAAACCCAGGTTGAGGGCGGGCATCTGGCCGGCTTTGAGAGTCCCAGTCGCTATCTGCCGAGTCTGGCGAGCCAACGTTTAAGGCAGGCCAGCCTACCCGCGACTGCCATGCTGCAAGCTAATCTGGCGCAAGCGGTGCAGGGCTTGCCAGTCAAACCCACCCTGTTTGCCTCTTTTTTGGCCGATGTTGAAGCGGCCAGCAAGCAACCCTTGTTGCAGGCGGGGGATCTTGAAAAGACGTCCATGGCCATGGCGGTGGATGCCCTGCTGGTTCAGCAAGAGGGCCACTGGAGCGCTTTATTGCCATTGACCGCGCTGGCCGACCAGGATATCAATGCCGACAGCATTCGATCGTCACTGAACGCGGCCCAGCTGCCCAGGGTCTTGTTCATGGACATGAAAGTCGAGGCCGATCGACTGTTCGCCGGCTATTTGAACGAGGCGATTGTGTTGTCACTGGGCGGGCTGGCGGTCATCTTCGGCTTGTTGCTCGTTGTGACCCGTTCTGCCTCACGCGCAGTTCGCATCATTGCCCCCATGGTGGCTGCCGTGATCACGGTCACGGCAAGTTTGGCCTTGTTCGGCCAGCAGCTGATGATCTTGCATCTGGTTGGTTTGCTGCTGGTGGTGGCCGTAGGCTCCAATTACGCCCTGTTCTTTGATCAAAAGGAGGCTGATTCAACAGTGACCCCCAGTACCTTGGCGTCCATGCTGTTTGCCAATCTCACGACCGTTGCCGGTTTTGGCCTGTTGGCGTTTTCAAAAGTCTCCATCTTGCAGGCGATGGGCGTCACCGTGGCGCCGGGTGTGGTTCTGGCCCTGATCTACGCCGCGATTTTTGCCCGCTCGTCCCGTGCTTGAATCAGCTTGGCGCCCCACTTGGTTGATACGCACCACGCTGTGGCTGCATGGTGTGGCTGTGCTGGCTTTGCTTGTGTCGCCCATGCATTGGCACTGGGTGCTTGCAGGACTGCTCGCCAATCACATGGTTCTTATGCTGGTGGGTCTCACGCCGCGAAGCCACGGGATGGGGTCCAACTGGACGCAACTGCCCGCAGCCGCGGCGGCGCGTCATGAAATCGCACTGACGATTGATGACGGTCCCGATCCGGTGGTGACGCCACAGGTCCTGGAGGTGCTTGAACGTTACGGTGTCCAGGCTACTTTTTTTGTCATTGGTACGTGCGCCCAACGCTATCCCGAACTGTGTCGCGAAATCGTAAGACGTGGTCACACGATTGAAAACCATAGTCAACGGCATCGTCATAATTTCGCATTATTGGGACTGAAAGGCATCACCAAAGAGTTGCAAACGGCGCAAGAGACGTTGACAGCCCTCACAGGGCAACGTCCCCGGTTCTTTCGGGCCCCTGCCGGCTTTCGTAACCCGTTCCTTGACCCGGTGCTGACCCGCTTGGGCTTGCAACTGGTGAGCTGGTCCGTGCGCGGATTCGACACACGCGTGAGCAACGCGGCCAAAGTAACAAACACATTAGTCGCAGGACTGCGCCCCGGTGCCATCTTGCTATTGCATGATGGCAATGCCGCACGCACGCGTGCCGGCACGCCGGTCATCCTGGAAGTACTCCCGGCATTACTGGACGCCGCAGTGGCGGAAAATTTGCGGTTTGTGACACTGCAGCAGGTTTAATTGATGCATATCACACCTTCGAATGACGAGCCTATGAGTAATTCCCTTGCCCCGCTGGCGTGGTATCGCCAGGTGGCCATTGCCTTGCCCCGGCATCTGTGGCTCAAGGCAATGGTCACGCCCTTGTTCATTGCCCTGTTTTTTGGGGCTTACCTCTACCTGCTGAAAAGCCCCTCGTTTCCAACCACCGTGATGCCGCTCACCGTGCTGGACCATTTAATCAGTTTCCAACCGTCGGCCATGCCGCTGTACGTTTCGCTTTGGGTCTACGTTTCATTGCCGCCCGCCATACTGGGCACTCGGCGCGAACTGTTTGACTATGCCGCCGCGATGGCGATCAATTGCCTGATTGGTCTGCTGATTTTTTATTTCTGGCCAACCTCGGTGCCGGCAGCTCAAGTTGATTGGGCCCTGTACCCCGGCATGGACTATCTCAAAAGCATGGATGCAGCCGGCAATGCCTGCCCGTCACTGCATGTGGCCACTGCGACTTTTTCAGCCATCTGGCTGAATTTTATTTTGAGCCGGTTTGGGGTGCCCAACTGGCTACGGTACGTCAATTGGATGTGGTGTGCCGGTATTATTTATTCGACAATAGCCATCCGGCAGCATGTCGTGGTGGATGTCGTGGCCGGTCTGATATTGGGCCTGCTGGTTGCGCAACTGTCATTACGGCAGCGTCGTTGTGTTCAAATTCCTCTTTGATTTTGGTTTAATTTCATGCTGAAATCGCTGCACCTCTCTAGCTTTACGGCGACCAGTGCCATCGGTCGTGGACTGGCTGAAACACTGGATGCATTGCGCCAGCGCCGTAGTGGCCTGCTGCCCTGCACCTTCGACACGGTCGATTTGAAGACTTATACCGGCGAAGTTCCAGGTGTTGATGCCGTCAAGCTCCGCCCGCCACTGGCCGCCTTCGACTGCCGCAACAATCGGCTCGCACAACTGGCCTTGGAACAAGATGGCTTTGCCACTGCCGTCAAGACGGCGGTCGATCGCTACGGCGCCTCGCGTGTCGGCGTCTTTATCGGCACCAGCACGGCGGGTATTTTGCAGACCGAGCTAGCCTATCGACGGCGTGACCCAGTCACTGGCGCCTTGCCACCGGATTTCAATTACCGCGGCACGCACAGCACTTTTTCCGTCGCCGACTTCACAAGCCACTACTTTGACCTGACGGGACCGGCGGTCGTGGTGTCCTCGGCCTGCTCGTCCAGCGCCAAAGTATTCAGCTCGGCGCGCCGAATGCTGGCCGCCGGTTTTATTGACGCGGCGGTCGTCGGTGGCGTCGACTCCCTGTGTCTGACCACCTTGTATGGATTTAACTCCTTGGGCTTGCTTTCCGGGCAGGCCTGCCGCCCATTTGATGCCAACCGCAACGGTATTTCGATTGGTGAGGCCGCTGCCTTTGCCCTATTGGAACGCCTGCCCGATCATCTCGATGCGGATGCCGTGCTGTTACTCGGCGTCGGTGAATCGAGCGACGCCTATCACATCTCCTCGCCGCACCCGGAAGGTCTGGGCGCACGCATGGCAATGCAGGATGCGCTCAAGATGGCTGGGTTGCGCCCCGCTGATATTGACTACATCAACCTTCACGGCACAGCGACCCAGAGCAATGACGACGCCGAAGGTAAAGCCGTTCTGGCCCTGTTCGGCTCGCAGACCCCGTGCAGTTCAACCAAAGGCGCCACCGGCCACACACTCGGGGCAGCCGGTGGCCTTGAGGCCGTCATTTGTGCGCTGGCACTGCAAAACGACTTGCTGCCGGCGGGCTTGAATACCGAGCAACTCGATCCCAAGCTGAACCTCAATTACCTGATGACCAATCGCGAACAACCCATCTCGCATGTACTGAGCAACTCTTTTGGGTTTGGTGGTACCAATTGCAGTCTGATTTTTGGAAGAGCCAAATAACTCATGACACTCTCCGCCTACATTGAAGGTATTGGTCTGCTGGGGCCTGGTTTGAATAACTGGCCGAGTGCCCTCGCCATTTTTTTGGGTCAGCAGCCCTATCAAGCCAGCAAGACTGTTTTGCCGGTCCCCACCTTATTGCCCGCCGCAGAGCGCCGTCGCAGTGGTGCCATTGTCCGGCTCACCCTGGCGGTTGGCCTGGAAGCCATTGCCATGGCAGAGCAGGATGCCACCCAACTCACGAGCGTTTTTTCCGCCTCCAGTGGTGATGGTGAAAACTGCCATGCCATCTGTGAAGTGCTGGCCTCGGATGACCGGTCCATTTCCCCCACCCGATTTCATAACTCGACCCACAATGCCGCCGCCGGTTATTGGGGTATCGCCACGGGGGCGATGACCAGTGCGTCAGTCTTAAGTGCGTTCGATGCGAGTTTTTGCGCGGGGCTGCTTGAAGCTTTGTCCCTGGTCGTTATAGACAACACCCGGACCGTCCTGCTGGCCTATGACACACCCTACCCGGAGCCCCTGCACAGCGTCCGCCCGATCAGCGATGCCATTGGCATCGCGCTGGTATTGGCACCGCAGCCCAGTCAACACAGTCTGGCGCACATTCGCGTGGCACTGACCGACGCCGCAGCGCACACACTGGAAGATCCGGCGCTTGAGCAATTGCGTTCAGGCATCCCGGCCGCCCGCGGCCTGCCCTTGTTGCGCGCCCTGGCCTTGCGCACAGAAGAACACCTCGTGCTGGATTACCTTGACAACAGTCGTCTTGCCGTGACCGTGACCCCGTGTTGAACTTCACCCCACGCGACCACGCCTGGATTGCCGCCCATGTTCCCCACCAGGGCAGCATGTGCCTGCTCCATAGCGTGCTGGCCTGGGATCAGCTCAAGGTCCAGTGTGATGCCATCAGCCACCGCGACAGCACCAATCCGTTACGCGCCCATGGCCGGCTAGGTGCGGTCTGCGGCATTGAATATGCGGCACAGGCCATGGCCCTGCATGGCGCTTTACTGGCCGGGCCCAGCCTTGATACCCCCCGCGCCGGCTATCTGGTCAGTGTGCGCAGCACGACGCTGTACGTTGCGCGCCTTGACGACATTGCCGCCGATCTATGGATTGAGGCCAGCTGCCTGACCGCCAGTCCCAACAACATCCTGTACGAATTCAACGTCAGCGCAGCGGGTCAACTGCTGCTGGCAGGACGCGCCGCCGTGGTACTCAATGCGACGGCACTCACTCCCGGAGATTCTTGATGAAAACTGCATTGGTTACAGGCGGCAGTGGCGGCATCGGTGCCGCGATCTGTCAGCGACTCGCGGCCGATGGCTGCCATGTTTATGTGCATGCCCATCATGGTTTGGAGGCGGCACAGCGGCTGGTGGACAGCATTTGCGCCGGGGGTGGCAGTGCCGAGACCCTCGTGTTCGACGTGACTGACAGCAGTGCCGTGACCGATGCGCTAACGCCGATCATCGAACACAAGCCGATCCAGATATTGGTGAATAACGCCGGTATCCACGACGACGCCATTTTTCCCGGCATGCGGGCCGAGCAATGGCACCGGGTGATTGATGTGTCGGTGAACGGTTTTTTCAACGTCACCCACACCTTGATGATGCCCATGATCCGCAGTCGCTGGGGTCGCATTGTCAATGTCTCGTCGATCGCGGCGCTCACCGGCAATCGCGGCCAGGTGAATTACTCGGCGGCCAAAGGCGCAATCAATTCGGCCACCAAATCGCTGGCGCAAGAAGTGGCCAGTCGCGGCATTACCGTGAACGCCGTCGCCCCCGGCATTATTGACACCGCCATGATCGCTTCGGCGTTCAAAGCCGACGACATCGCCCGCCTGGTACCGATGAAGCGGGTGGGTCAACCCTCGGAAGTCGCGGACTTGATTGGCTTTCTCGCCTCCGAGCAGGCGGCTTACATCACCGGTCAGATCATCTCCATCAATGGCGGCATGATTTAACGGGTCACCCTCAAATTTATGACTATTGCCTCCACACTGTCCACCCACAAGACCGAAGCACTGCTGTTTTTCACACTGCTGCAACTCACGGTGATCGTGCTGGCCGCCCGCATTGGCGGCGGTGTTGCGCTGCGCATCGGGCAATCCATGGTGGTGGGTGAAATTGTGATCGGCATCCTGCTGGGCCCCTCGCTCTTTGGCCTGCTCGCCCCCGATGTCTTTCAGTACGTGTTTCACTCCGGTGCGCCAGAACCGATGCAGATGTTGTCGCAAATCGGGCTGGTTCTGCTGATGTTTCAGATTGGTCTGGAGTTCGACTTTTCTCACTTGAGCGCGCGTCGTAACCGCCGGGCGGTGATGTGGATCGCCAGCTTCAGCATGGTGGCGCCCTTTGTCCTGGGTTTTATCGTCGGCCAAGCCAGTGCAGCCTCGTTGTCACCGGGCGCGCACCCGCTGGGTACGGCGCTGTTTGTGGCCACTGCGTTTTCGATCACCGCCTTGCCAATTCTCGGGCGCATCATGATGGAATTCAACATGACACGCACCCCGATTGGCGTCATCGCCATCAGTGCGGCGGCCATCAACGACGTCATCGGCTGGCTGCTGCTGGCGCTCATCACCACCCTGTCCCTGTCCAACTTTGATGCGCCCAGCTTTGCCCTCAAGGTGGTGCTGGTGCTGGGCTTCTTTCTGGCCAGCTGGTTTCTGATTCGCCCGTTGATGAAGCGCATCCTGCACCGCTGCAATGCGCAGTCGGGCGTGTTGTCGCACAACCTGCTGGGCATTGTGCTGGCGGGCATTTTCCTGTCAGCGATGACCACCTACCAATTAGGAATTTTCGCCATTTTCGGCGGCTTCATGATGGGCGTGCTGCTGCACGATGAACATGCCTTTGTGCGCGCCTGGACCACCCGCATCAGCCCGTTTGTCATGGTGTTCTTTCTGCCCATCTTCTTTACCTATACCGGGCTGCGAACCAATATCGGCAGCCTCGATACCCTGGCTGCCTGGGGCTGGTGCGCGCTCATTGTCTTCCTCGCCACCCTGGGTAAATTTGGCGGCGCTTACCTTGCCGCCCGGGCGGCGGGCATGAATCACGAGGAGGGCAAAGTCATGGGCGTCATGATGAATACGCGCGCCCTGATGGAACTGATCGTCATCAACGTCGGCTACGACCTCGGCGTGATCTCGCAGCAGATGTTCACCATCCTGGTCATCATGGCCATTTTCAGTACCGTGGTGACCTCGCCGCTGCTGCGGGTCTGGCTGCCGCGCATCGGCATCCCGGTGCCGTCACGCTCGGAAAAAACCGACCGCACGGCGCACGAGCAGCACGGGTAAGCGCATCACAAACCCGATAAAAAGCCGCGTGTGCATCCAGGTCAGCAAAACGTTATCGCGCAAATAGCGGAAGTGCGAGACGCCGCCTTCCTCCGAGCTCAGGTAACGCACACGGGCGAGTAAATTGACCGGTTTCACGCCGCTCCAGCACAGTCGCACCGCCGCCTCAGGGTCAAAATCAAAGTGGCGCATCCAGGGTTGCCGCCGCATCACTTGGCAGAGCGGCGCAATCGGATAGACCCGAAAGCCGAACAGCGAATCGCCGATACCGGCCCACAAGGTCTCCAGATTGGCCCACCAGTTGGACACCTGCCGACCTTTGACACGCAAAGTCGGTGCACTGGCGTCGAACACCGGCACGCCCAAAATCATGGCTTGTGGTTGCTGCGCGGAGGCCGCCATGAACGCGGGGATGCAATCAGCCGGGTGCTGGCCATCCGAGTCCATCGTCAGGGCATGGGTGAAGCCTGCTTGCGCGGCCAGTTGGAGCCCGTGCAACACGGCCGCCCCCTTGCCCTGGTTGCGCGGAAGTTCAATGACGCGCAGCGCACTGTCTTGGGCGGCCATGTCATGCAGGCGTGCCGCGGTGCCGTCGGTACTGCCATCGATGACGACCCACACCGGATTCCAGTATTGGCGCGCATCGCGTACGGTTTCAAAGACTTTCGCGCCAGGGTTGTAGCTGGGGATGATGACAACATGAGTTGTGGATGCGGTCATAGAGATTCAGTTGGGAGGTGAGGTCGGCGTGCCGACATCTTTGCCGGACAGCGCGCCGGGGGGATAAAAAGCGGAACCTTGGATCAATTCGCTTGCAAAGTAGTCCTGCAATTCAGCCATGAAGCGATGGGTATGGGTTGGTGGATCGAAGCGGCGCCCCAGGCGCACCCGGTAGGTGATAGGCAAGACCGGCTTGCGGAACAAGGGCCATCCTTTGCTCAGGTATTTGGTATCGGTTTCGATCAAAACGGTTTGCACCGGTACTTGCGCCTGGTGGGCAATTAATCCGATGCTGCCGCGCAGCGGATTCACGGGGTCGCGCGTTGTCCGGGTGCCTTCGGGAAACAACAACAAGTGACTGCCATTCTGGAAATCATTAACCGACAAATGGATCATGTTGCGTACCGGCTCGCTGCCGATGTAACGAGCCAAGCGTGAACCGGCCCCCAGAAAAACATTGTCCATCAAGTTCGATTTCATTACGCAGGCGACATTGGGCAGCCGGGAAATCACCATCACGGCATCCAGCAAACTCGGGTGGTTGGGCGCAATAATCAGCGGGCCTTCATGGCGCAGGGCATCGAGCGCGGTCAGGTCAAAATGGCAGCGCCGTGAGGCACTCAAACTGGCCAGATAACAACGAAACAGGACCATGATGACCCAGCGGCCGAGGGCACGGCCCCGGTGCAGCGGCAACAGCGGGTAGAGCACCACCGCCACCAAGGTCCAAGCCAGACAGAGCAAGCCCAGCCAAAGCAGGCCCAGGTACAGCACCAGATAGTCGTAGAGCCCAATAATTTTGCGCATAAGGGCCGACTACGCGGAAAGCGACGCGCTGGCTTCCATCTCCACCAGCAAGTCCTGACGGCAGACATCCGCTTGCAGGAAAACGGCATTGAACTGTGGCCCCATCCGTTCTTGCATGATGTCTCGAATGGCCGCCAGATCGGCGCTGTGGCGCACGTAAACACGGTACAGAAGATTGCGGAGCGAAAACAGGGGTTTGGTCACCTGCTGATTGGCGACCTGAACGACAACTTCAATATTGGTCAGGGTTTCGCGGGTCTGCGCCTGCACGTCGCCGGGATGCACGGTGCGATGACCCACAATGCTGGCCGTCCCCGAGACAAACAACACCACCTCAGAATCCAGGCGAACCAGACTGGCTCGCGCAAAGGTCGGACTGCGCGGACCGTAATGGTCGGGATAAGCAAAGGCACTGATTTGCCGTGGGTTTTCGATCGCCAGCGGCGACTGGCGCCCGGCCAAAAAAGCAATCGTCAACGGACCGCCTGCGGCGCCCAGCGCACAGGCGGCCGGCACATTGCCCACCACGTCGCGCCGGCACGCAAGAAAGGCCTCCTGGCGCCCCAGATTGAACTGGCGATAGCGCTCCAGGTCATGGCTCTGACCGTTGATGTCCGCCATGTAGTTCCACAGGCGAAACAAATAGGGATATTTGAGCGCTTCCAGCAGCTCGAAGATTTGCCGGTAGGCCCGTTCCGTGGTGTGTTGCAACGGCGTAGAAGTCGAGCCGGCTTCGGGCTCACTTTCGGCGAGTTCAATCACCCCAAACAAAACGTTGCCATCGTGGCGGTACCGAATGTCACCGTGCTGGCCCTGTTCCAAAGCCGAACCACTGAACCAGACGTCGCAGACCGGGTCAGCGGGCGCGGCCATCGTGTCCGCTTCACCCGAGGGTTCAGATTTCATTTCTGCCAAAGGGGGCATCGACACCCGGATCAACGGGGCGTCGATCCGGGCTGCGGCGGACTCGGTCAGCGGCGCCGAAAAATAACAAATGGCACCCAGCACATGACGCTCCCGCGCCTCCCCCAGTTGCCCCAACTCCGCCAGCGACAGGTGCTGGCTGCTCAATACCGCCAAATCCATCGTCATCCGTTCACCGCAGCACGAGTGGCCTCAACGGGTCGAATATTGTGCCGGCGCATTTTCCAGGCCTCAAACGTACGTTTGAAATTAAATAACGAACCCAAATAATAGATAACCTTGAACATCACGATGGAACGCGCCGTGGGCGTTGTGCCATAGACATCACCCGCCAGCACCGAGAGCAAGGCTTCTTTAACGCGAAACGGATTACCCGGATTCATGAACATCTCGCGCATGGTGGGATTGGTCACGCGATAGATAAACCAGGAGAAAACTTTGGGTCCATGGCGCATGCGCTGGTCAAAATTTTTCAAGGCGGCGGCGGTCTGTGCCGGATGGCGCAGGCAAGTGTCCACCGTATCGGCACCATCAAACGCGTTTTGCATGGCCAGCATCACGCCGGAGGAAAACACCGGATCAATGAAGGCAAAGGCATCACCCAGCAGCAGATAGTTGTCGCCATGCGTGCGCTCGCAGACGTAGGAGAAATTACCCGTCGCCTCCGCTGCGGTTTCCATGTGCGCATGTTCGAGGCGTTCCGCCAGTTTGGGGCACATGGCGATGGTTTCTTGAAAGAACACATCCAGTGGTTTTTGAGCGCGTGTTTTCAGGTAATAAGGCCAGGTCACGGCACCGATGCTGGTCAAGCCATCGGTCAGCGGAATAAACCAGAACCAGCCATGCTCAAACCAGAAAATGGTGATGTCGCCTGCATTTTTCCCATCATTGCGCTTCGCCCCTGAAAAGTGCGCATAGACAGCCGTGCTGTTGTGCTTCTTGTTGCTGTGCTTGATTTTCATGCGATTGCCGAGAAAGGTATCGCGGCCGGAGGCATCCAGCACAAAGCGGGTGTTCCAGCACTCTTCCCGCCCGTCGTCGTGCCGCGCCTGCACCCGCGCACCTTTTGAGTCAGGCAAAAACACGACTTCTTTGACCTGACAGCCTTCAATCACGTTGGCGTTCTTGGCGGCCGCATTGCGAATCAGGATTTCATCAAAGTCAGCGCGCCGCACCTGGTACGACATGGGCATGGATTTATCCCAGGCATCGGCAAACTCGACCGTCTGCTCGTGCTCATGGACCGGGGAGACAAATTGGGCGCCCCATTTTTCCATGCCAATTGCGCGCACCGCGTCGGCGACGCCGAGCTTTTCCAGCAAGGGCAAATTGGCGGGCAGCAGCGATTCGCCAATATGAAAGCGGGGGTGATGGGCTTTCTCCAGCAGGGTGACTTTATAGCCCCGTTCAGCCAGCAACGTTGCCGCCGTGGCGCCCGCGGGTCCGCCGCCGATGACGAGCACATCGCATTCGGAGGGAGTGACCGCTGCGGCCGTTGCATGGTTATCGGTGTGAGTATTCAATTTGGACCCTTCAGGAGGTTCGATTGTATAAAAACCATCGCAAATCGTTCGCTAGCCGCCAACGAGCAGAGCTGGCCCTTGTGCAGGGACCCGTGGCCAGCACCTCCGTTCTGGCGCTGACCCGAAAGCAGTTCAAGTCTGCGCCGCCTTGATCATGTCGGCCGCTTTCTCCGCGATCATGACCACCGGCGCATGGGTGTTGCCGCCCACCACGCGCGGCATGATGGAGGCATCCACCACGCGCAAGGCGTCGATGCCGCGCACGCGCAACTGGGCATTCACCACGTCCAGCGGACCATTGCCCATGCGGCAACTGCCCACCGGGTGGTAGATGGTGTCTGCGTGATCGCGGATGAAATGCTCGATCTCGAGATCGGTGCGGGCGCGGGCGGACGCCGCCAGCTCTTTGCCATGCAGGGCCGCCAAGGCCGGTTGCGTCAGAATGTGACGCATCAGTTTGAAGCCGCGAAGCAGACGGTCCATATCGTCGCGTTCGCCCAGAAAGTTGGGGTCGATCAAGGGAGGCTCAAGCGGGTCTTTGCTGGCCAGCTGGACGCTACCGCGGCTGCGCGGACGCAGCAGGCAGACATGACACGAGTAGCCGTGGCCTAAAGAGGTGGTGCGGCCGTGGTTGACCAGTTTGCCAACGACAAAGTGCAGCTGCAGGTCCGGGATCGGCTCGCTGACCTGGCTTTTGATGAAGCCGCCCGCTTCGGCAAAATTGCTGGTGAGCAAGCCGGTGCGGTGACGGCGCCACTCAACAACACCCTGAATAACACGCACCGCCCCCGTCAGGGACAGACCAAACAAGTCCTTGGCCTGCGGCGCATGCACCACCTGCACCACATCGATGTGGTCGTGCAGGTTTTGCCCGACGCCTGGCAGGTCGTGCAAGGTGGCAATGCCGTTTTCCAGCAGGTGGGCGTGCGGACCAATGCCGGACAGCATCAAGATCTGGGGCGACTGCAAGGCGCCGGCGCACAGCAGCACCTCGCGCGCCGCCCGCAACTGCTTCACCTGCCCGTCCTGATGAAATTCGACGCCAACCGCGCGTTTGCGCTCCAGCAGGATGCGGGTGGTGTGCGCGCCGGTGAACACCTGCAGGTTGGGGCGCTCCAGGTTGGGCGTCAGGTAGGCTTTGGCCGCGCTGTAGCGCTCGCCGTTTTTGTGCGTCACCTGGTACAGGCCGACACCCTCCTGGCGCTCACCATTGAAGTCGGGGTTGTGGGCAAAACCGGCCTCCAGCCCGGCTTGCACAAACAGCGGAGCAACCCGGTTCGGACTGCGTAAATCCATCACATTCAGCGGGCCGCCGCTGCCGTGGAAGGCGTCGACGCCGCGTTCGTTGTGTTCGGCACGCTTGAAGTACGGCAGCACCTCGTTGTAGGACCAGCCGGGGTTGCCCTGCGCCGCCCAGTGGTCGTAGTCAGAGCGGTGGCCGCGGGTGTACACCATGGCGTTGATCGAGCTGGAGCCGCCCAACACCTTGCCGCGCGGCTGATAGCCGGTTCGCCCATTCAGCCCGGCTTGCGGCACGGTGTCAAATTGCCAGTTGGATTGACCGGTTTTGGCCAACAGGGCTAGGCCGGCCGGACAGTGAATCAGCACACTGCGGTCAACCGGGCCGGCTTCGAGCAGGGCCACGTTGATGTCGGGGTTTTCGCTCAGCCGCGCGGCCAGCACGCAGCCGGCCGAGCCACCGCCGATGATGATGTAGTCAAACATGGGTTCCTCCGGGCACTTGATGAATTCTTTTGCTGTGTGCCACGGGTCGTACATTACCGCAAACTTCAGGGGGCGTGAACAGGCCCGTTGCGTCGATTCAGCGCATCGGAACAGCCGGACATCCGGTCGGTTCCACTCGCCGGCGTTTTGCCAGTCGCCTGTTTCTTTGGCGTATTGGGGCACACCCCAGATATTAAATTGCACACAATTTAATTGTTAACTATAATTAAGTCATGTCAACGCAACCCCTCCCCACGCCAACCGATGCCGCCCTGTTGCTGGACAACCAGTTGTGCTTTGCGCTGTATTCCGCCTCGCTCGCCATGACCAAGCTCTACAAGCCGTTGCTGGCAGAACTGGGGCTGACCTACCCGCAATACCTGGTGATGCTGGTGCTGTGGGAGCAGGACGATGTGACGGTCTCAAAGCTGGGCGAACGCCTGTTTCTGGACTCCGGCACGCTGACGCCACTGCTCAAGCGCATGGAAGCCGCCGATTTATTGTTGCGTACCCGCTCCGCGCAAGACGAACGGCGGGTGCACGTCACCCTCACGGCCACCGGCCGCACACTCAAAACCCGCGCCGCCCAGGTGCCGGCGTGTGTCATCCGTGCCACCCACCACGCCGTTCCCGAGCTGATGGCGCTGACCCAAAAAGTACAAGCCCTGCGCGACCAACTGGCAGCTTGATGACGCGTTGAGGGCCGTCGCGCCTCGCCTCGCCCGCCTCCTCTCGTTCCTCTCTTTTTAACCCGCTTCGATTCAAGAAGCTTTTTTCAAGGAAACACCATGGTCACCAAAGTCGAAAAAGTTGTCTACCAAGCCCACGCAACCGCCACAGGCGGTCGGGACGGCACCATCCGCTCATCGGATGGCTTGCTGGACCTCAAGCTGCGCGTGCCGGTAGAAATGGGCGGCGCGGGCGGCGGCGTCAATCCGGAGCAGCTGTTTGCCGCCGGCTACAGCGCCTGTTTCATTGGCGCCATGAAATTTGTGGCCAGTACACAAAAATTGGCCATGCCAGCGGATGCGTCCATCCATGCCACGGTGGGCATTGGCCAGATTCCGGCCGGTTTCGGCATTGAGGTGCAAATGGTGGTGAGCCTGCCGGGCATGGAGCGCGAGGCCGCGCTGGCCCTGATCAACAAGGCGCACGAAGTTTGCCCCTACTCCAACGCCACGCGCGGCAACATTGAAGTGACGCTGACGCTGGCCTAATTGCGTCCGCTGTGCGGGCGCGGGGCCTTGAGCTCACGCAACTCATCGTGCAAACTGCGGACCTCGGTGCGCAGCGCGCAAATCTCGTGCATCAGGTCGCGCTCAATCTGCCGCTCTTCGGTTTCAACGAACATCGCCGCCACCGAGGCGGTGACCAGCGACAGCACCGCCAAGCCCAGCAACACGACCAGCACCGAAAATGCACGCGAGGCGTGGGTGCTGGGCACGATGTCGCCATACCCCACCGTCGCGGCGGTGGTGAAGGCCAGCCACAAGCCATCGCTCAACGTGACGGCGCTCGGCTCCAGAATCCAGAACCCCACGCCACCCAAACCCAGGATCACCAGACACAGCAGCAGTGAGTAAATCAGCCCGCGCCGGGTAATGAATCGAGTACGGTGTTGCCATTTCATAGTGGGGCGACTGTACAGGGCATTGGTGCCCGTGCGATGCGTCGCCTCTTAAAAAGACGTGCGCTTGCGAATGGGCAGACGCAGCGCCCGCAGGATCGGGCATGATGCGGGCTCACACACAAAAGCAACCATCAAGGAGCGCCATGAAGCTGGCTTTGCTGTCAGACATTCACGCCAACCTGCACGCCTTCGAGGCCTGTCTGGCGCATGCCCGCGACCAGGGCGCAGAACAATTTGCCCTGTTGGGCGATCTGGTCGGTTACGGCGCTGACCCCGTCGCCGTGGTCGAACGCGCGCAGGCGTTGGCGGCCGGCGGCGCGCTGCTGATCAAGGGCAACCACGACGCGATGGCGGTCGCCCCGCCAGCAGAGGTTAAAACCGTGGGCGAAAGCACAGCCGCCTGGACCCACGCACAACTCAGTGACAGCCAGCGGCTCTTTCTGGACCACTTGCCCCTGACGCTGCAGCAGGACAGCCTGCTGCTGGTGCATGCCAGCGTGGACGACCCCGCGCTGTGGCGCTATGTGTATGACGAGCGCGCGGCCGCGGCCAGTCTGGACGCCGCAGCGGACAAACCGGAGGTGCGCTACGTGTTTGGCGGCCACGTCCACATGCAAACCCTGTACTACCGTGGCGTCGGCGCGGGCTTGATGAAGTTCATGCCCACTGCTGGCGTCGCAGTGCCGGTGCCGCGCCATCGGCACTGGCTGGCCACCATCGGCTCGGTCGGGCAACCGCGCGACGGCAATCCGCAGGCCATGTACGCCCTGTTTGACACCAGCAAATTGCAGCTGACCTTTCATCGGGTGTCCTACGATCACCATGCGGCGGCGGCGGCGATTCGACGGGCCGGGCTACCGGCCTACTTTGCCGACCGGCTGGAGCAGGGACGATGAAGCTGCTGGAACCCGGCGCCCAGCTGGACGGTTTTACGATCGAGGAATGCATCCATTCCGGTGGCATGGCCCACATCTACCGCGTGCGTTACACCGAGGGGGCCAGCGATCCGGGTTTTCCTATGGCCATGAAAATTCCGCGCATGACGGCTGGCGACGGCGCCGAAAACATCGTCAGCTTTGAAGTGGAACACCAGATCATGCAGGCCCTGTCGGGCCCGCATGTGCCGCGTTTTGTGGCGGCGGGCGATCTGGAAAACGTGCCCTATCTGGTCATGGAATACGTGTCTGGCCAAACCCTGGAGCACTGGCTGGAGGCGCCCGAGCGCCCGGCGCCGGACGAATTGGCCCGCCTGGGCGAGGCGGTGGCGCTGGCGGTGCACAGCTTGCACCAGCAAAACACAGTCCATCTGGATTTGAAACCGGCCAACGTGCTGATCCGCCCCGACGGCAGTGCGGTGTTGCTGGACTTTGGCTTGTCGTGCAACGCGCTCTACCCCGATCTGCTGGCCGAGCAACTGCGCAAGGCAGTCGGCTCGCCGGCCTGGATTGCGCCGGAGCAGGTGGTCGGCGTGCGCGGTGACCCGCGCAGCGATATTTTTGCCATTGGCGTCATGCTTTATCAGCTGGCCACCGGCGAGTTGCCCTTTGGCGCGCCGCAGACCCCCAGCGGGCTGCGCCAGCGGCTGTGGATGGACCCGCCGCCGCCGCGCAAGCTGCAGCCCCAGTTGCCGGAATGGCTGCAGGAAGTCATCTTGCGCTGCCTGGAGCCCGAGGCGGCGAAACGCTACCCGTCGGCAGCCCATCTGGCGTTTGACCTGCGCCACCCGGAACAGATCACCATCACGGAGCTCGGCCGCAACCTCAAAGGCACCGGCTTTGGCACCCATTTCAAGCGCTGGATCAAGGCCGCCGGCATGCACTACCGGCCCAGCCCGCTGCCCGCGCACCAGATTGAAGAAGTGCCCATCATCATGGTGGCGATTCCGCACAAGGACGTGAGCGACGCCACCCTGTACTCGCTGCGCCAGGCGGTGGCGCGTTCGCTGGGCACGCGTCCCGGCGCCCGGCTGGCCTGCGTGACCGTCATCTCCCCCGGCCAGACCAGCACCTCCAGTGATCACAAGAGCGAGACCAGCGTGCACCGGCGCTACCTCGCCAGCCTGCGCCAGTGGGCGCAGCCGCTGGACATGCCGGGCCGCCAAACCTCGTACCACGTGCTGGAGTCGGGCGATGTGGCGCAGGCGCTGGTCAACTACGCCGCCGGCAACCAGGTCAGCCTCATCGTCATGGGCGCCGCCACGCACGGCCTGAAAACGCAACGCTTTGTCGCCACCGTGCCGATCAAAGTGGCGATGGACGCGCCCTGCACCATCATTCTGGTCAAACAGACCTTGCCGTTCGAGCGGCTGGTGGAGCAGGCCGCGAAGATGAAACCGGCCTGGAACCGGGATCTGGACGCGCCGTTCTGAAACTTTACGGAACCCAGCGCAGCGACATGCCAGGCGCGACAATGCAGGCATGGCACCACACGCTCCTTTCTCCCCGGTATCCCCTGGTCTTCACGCGTTCGAGGCGCTCACGCCCGACGTCGTCATGGACGCGCTGGCCAGCGTTGGCCTCTATGGCGACGGCCGGCAACTGGGCTTAAGTTCTTACGAAAACCGCGTCTACCAGCTGCACCTGGAAGACGGCCCGGTGGTGGTCGCCAAGTTTTACCGCCCCGAGCGCTGGAGCGAAGCGCAGATTCTGGAAGAACATGCATTCTCGGCCGAACTGATGGCGGCGGAGATTCCGGTGGTCGGGCCGCTGGTGTTGAACGGCACCACGCTGAATCACTTTGGCGGCTTTGCCTTCAGCGTCAGCCCGAGCCGCGGCGGCCGTCCGCCCGAGCTGGACGACCCCGACGTGCTGGAGTGGATTGGCCGCTTTCTGGCGCGCATTCACACCGTCGGCGCCGCCAAGCCCTTTGTCCACCGCCCAACGCTGGACCTGCAAAGCTTTGGCATTGAGTCACGCGAGTGGCTGCTGAAGAACGACAAAGTGCCGCTGGACGTGCAATCGGCCTGGGCCAAGGTGTCGCAGGATGCTCTTGATTTAATAGCTGGTTACGCATGTTTGACGGGGGCTAGCGGCCAAAAAGACCCTTACTCTGAGCCGATCCAGCGCATCCGCCTGCACGGCGACTGCCACCCCGGCAACATCCTGTGGACGCCGCTGGAGTCGCCCGCCAGCGCCGGCCCCGGCCCGCACTTTGTCGATCTGGACGACGCCCGCAGCGGCCCGGCCGTGCAAGACCTGTGGATGCTGCTCAGTGGCGACCGCCAGCAACAAAACCAGCAACTGGGCGCGCTGGTGGACGGCTATGAACAGTTCCGCGAATTTGACCGGCGTGAACTGGCGCTGATCGAACCGCTGCGCACCCTGCGCCTGATTCACTACAGCGCCTGGCTGGCGCGCCGCTGGCACGACCCCACCTTTCCCATCAACTTCCCGTGGTTTGGCTCCAGCGACTACTGGAAAGGCCAGGTGCAGATGCTGGAAGAGCAGCTGGAAGCGATGCAGGAAGAACCGTTGGTGGCGTGATGATCTTGGCGGGATTAGAACGATTGAGCCGATCAGGTCTGTTGCTCAATTCACAAGATAGGCACGGTCACGTCTTGCGCAAACCACAAAACCGTCACATCGAAGGGTACCGCGCGAGCGGTTTCGTCCGTTGACCAATAGCCGGTATTGGAGGGTGGTGCTCCAAAACAGCCTCTCAACGAACGGGCAGAAGCGGATTTTCCCGGTTGACGGCTCTTGTGCAGCGGTGATGCATACTTTGGTCTTTCTTTGAAAGGATACATCCTGACAGATCCGCATGAACTCTTTGCTGACCGACTCATCCACACTTACCGAAGGTCAGGGACTGTCTTTGCCCATGGCACTGCTGTTGCTATAACCCTAAGTGGTTTTTTGCTTACGGAAATTGACCCAATGCCAGTTTTGATCTGGGTCGCGTTTCTGTTAGTCACCACGGGCTACAACTGCTACTTGGGTATCCGCTTGATGTCTGAGCAAAAGCGAGCCATGCTCGGCGTCGATACCCGTTCACTGATGATCTTCGCCGCATTGGCCGGACTGGGTTGGGGCGCTGGGGCCGCCTTCTTGCCCTTTGTATCTTCGCCACTTCAATTGCTGCTGATTTTTTCGCTTACCGCCATCGCTGCAGCCTCTCTCCCGCGCATGTCGGCACTGCCAATGGTTCACGCGGCTTTTATGACCGGCCTGTTTGTTCCCGTTTTGATCGGTTTGGCGATCGTTTTTGGTGCCCAACATTGGATGATGGTGATCGTACTGCTCGTGATCTGGGCAGGATTAACCAACGAGGCCAGAAAGGCGCATGTCGATCTGGTCGAGTTGTACAGCGTCAGACAGGTTCTGCAGGCAGAAGTAGAGCAGGACAAATTAACTGGCATACAGAATCGGCGATCTTTTGACAATGCTTTGGAGCGGGAGTGGCGCCATGCCCAGCGGCTCAAAGTACCTATATCCCTCATCATGATGGATGTCGATTTTTTCAAAAAATTCAACGATCATTATGGTCATCAAGCGGGCGACGCATGTCTGACACAGGTCGCACAGGCGCTGGCCAAGGTCAGTCGCCGTGCCGGCGACTTGACCGCGCGGTATGGCGGCGAAGAGTTCGTGGCATTGCTTTTTCACACCCCACGCGATGACGCTTTTGCCTTGGCTGACAAGCTGCGCAAGAGTGTCGAATCCCTGCATATTCCCCATGAAAAAAATGAGGGAGGTATCGTGACCATCAGTCTAGGTGGAGCTACATGCGTGCCTGGCATACAAGACAAACCCGAGACGCTGCTGCATGCTGCAGATGCAGCGCTTTACCAAGCCAAGTCTGCGGGTCGCAACAGGGTCAACTGGAGCACCGAGGTACAAACCAGCTAACAACGGTTTGCAGGCTTTCTTCACTCTCTCAATGAGCGGTATTTCACCACCTAACCGTGGCCAATCCAACCCCGGTTGGACGGGATCAAAAGACGGTCAATTCAGCAAAAACAGCTATACTAAAACCCTCCTAATCACGTAGGTATTGTGGCAAGTTATGACTTGGTTTTTACGCGGCCTTGCGCTGGTTCTAGCCGTCGGTGCCATCATCGCGGCCATTATCGGTTACCGCTTGAGTACAACGACACCAGCGGTGCAAACAACCCAACCCACCGAGCTTGTGGTTCATGCGCGCGCGCCCTTACGAGCCGGCGAACCCATTCACGCTGAAAATGTGCAGATCTTGGCCGTCGAAAAAAAGCCGGACGGCAGTTTCAGTGCCATCTCACAGGTCGTTGATCAAGCGCCGATGATGGATATTGGTGCAGGTGCTCCAATCCTTCGGGGTCATTTTCCTAACGCGGTCCAGGACATGCAGGGCCTGCGTACGGGTGAACGCGCCGTTGCCATCAAAATGGACGAGGTGGCCGGATTGGGAGGCTTCGCAAAGCCAGGCGATCAGGTGGATGTACTCCTTTTTCTACACGGCACACAGGAGACTGGCAATGTCAGCTCTGCCCAAATTGTGCTGTCGGGCGTGCGCCTGCTGGCCTACGGTGATTCGCTACAAAAGACGGCGGCCGGCAGTGAGGGCTTGCCCTCCCGTACGGCAGGTGCCCAAAGTAAATCGGCGACCAGAGCATCCCGCGATGCCACCTCGGCTGTTTTGGCTGTGCCCGAAGCCGCTGCAACGCGTCTGATGTTGGCAGCCAGCACGGGTTCGTTGCGACTTGCTTTAAGACCACATGCGTCTGCCATTGCTGACGATATGCCTTCCAGCCATTGGATTAAATTGGCTGACTTATCGCCATCGGCTCAATCAGCCTCCAAAAAGGCGATGAGATTCACCACAACGCCCAAGCGCAACACGGAACAGACAGTGGTCATCCTTCATGAGGGTGGCAGGCTTCAAACTGTTAACGCGCCCCATTAGCCCTATTTACGAAGGCCAACGTGCTGTTTAGATTGTTTTTTATCGCCATTTTCATGTTGCTGCGTCCCTCGTTCGCGATTTCGGATACCGACGACACGGTTCTAGCACCCGGCAGTCAAACAACATGGACGCACACCAAACCGATTCATCGGGTTGCCGTCGGGGACCCGAAAATTGCAACCGTCGCAGTCACCTCCAGCCGCTCTCTGCTGATCACAGCAAATCAGACCGGTGTCACAACGCTTTTCGTATGGGAAAACTCGAAGGACCCGAACCCGGCCTACCAAACACGCGTGGTGGTGACGCCCTTTCCTGAATTGCTTAAAGGTGAAAGTTTGCGCGTGGAGCCACAAGGTACCCACTTGAAATTGTCTGGCACCCTCACCTCACTTGAAGGCCATCAGTCAGTGGTGTTAAATGCACGCGCCAACCAAAAGCTCATCGACACCAGTAGTTCGAGTTTTGACAGCCAAGTTCAAATCGATATCAAGGTTGTCGAAGTAAGCAGGGGGCGACTGATGAACGCAGGGTTTTTCTTGGGCAAAAATACCGCCCAAGCTACCCGCGCCATATCCGCCCCCGGGAACTTGAGTGGCGTTCAAACAGGTGCAACCGCCGGCAGCTTCACCCTGACGAGTCAGTCAGGCTTCTTGCCCTTTCTCAATTCCTACAACCTGATTTGGGGCGGTGCGGAGAAGGGACTGATAGGTGCACTCAGCGTGCTTGAAGAAGATGGTTTCGCTTACACATTGGCCGAGCCTAGTTTGACGACGGTCAGCGGGCAAACAGCCTACTTTCTCGCGGGGGGCGAGATCCCCATCCCCTTGCGTTCAGGTGGTGGTGCCGATAGTTCGGTCAGCATCCAATTCAAGGAGTTTGGCGTCAAACTCGCACTCACGCCCACGGTGCTTGACGGCGAGCGCATTTTTTTGAAGGTTTCGCCAGAAGTCAGTGAACTGGATGACTCGCTCGGCGTTCAGTCCGGCGGTGTCACGGTTCCGGGCTTTCGCGTACGTCGCACCGACACCAGCGTGGCATTGTCCAACGGTGAAAGTTTCGTTTTGAGTGGATTGGTGAGCCGACACACCACCACCACGGCTGATAAATTTCCTTTTCTCGGAGACCTTCCCTTGATTGGCGCGTTCTTCCGGTCCACTCGCTTCGACCGCGCAGACAAAGAGTTACTGATGGTCGTTACGGCCCATTTGGTGCGCCCGTTGGGTAAGGATAAGCCGTTGCCAGCGCTGCCAGGTGATGAGTTCCGCAACTACAACCCCACATTTCAGCAATTGATATTTCAAGACAAGGGTCGTGTCGGCTCACGTTCAGGATTTTCTGAATGATCGCTGAACAACGCAGTTTTGTCATCGTTTCCAGCCAGGAGGCTTTCACGCGCTGGCTCAAGAATCTGTTGCGTGATGAAGGTGAAGTGATCGTCGTGGATACGCTTTCTCTTGAGCAGGTGTTACAACTTGTGGATGCCACAGGAACGCGACTTGTCTTTGTGTCGCTTTCCATCTCAAGTTTGAAACAGGAAACAGCCTTCCTTGATGGCCTTGTTGCCGCTAAACCTTTACTACCCATCATCGCCATCGCCGAAGCGCCCGAACAAGCGCTGCTACTTGCCGCGCTGCGCGCTGGTGCGCGTGATTTCATGACCCCTGCGCTACGCCCTGAAGAGGCCATCAACGTTGTTCGCCGTACTTTTGACCGTACCCAATCGATGACGGCCAACGGTCCCGATAACAAAGGCTGGGTGGCCGCTGTCGTGACCGCTCGCCCGGGCAGCGATGCACCGATGTTTTGCCTGCACCTTGCACTTGCAATTCAGGCCCAGTCGCCCAAAAACAAGACCCTTTTGCTTGATCTTGGCACGCCCGCGGCAGACACCTTGCTATTCCTGGGCATCAAATCTTCCTACACCTTCGTTGATGCCGTGCGCAGCCTGCGCCGCCTCGATGCCACCCTGATTGAAACGGCTTTTGGCAAACACAAAAGTGGACTTCATCTGTTGGCCATGCCCGAGGACCCGCGCTTAATGGTCCAGGAAATCACTTCAGCAGACGTGTACGCATTGCTGGGAACCCTCAGGCGCTATTTCACCCATGTTGTCATCAACCTGGGGGGCTTACCGGCCTCTGACTTCCTATACCTTCCTTTGGGTCGCGTGGACCGTGTGATGCTTCTGGCAGAACAAAGTTTGCCCAGCTGCAAACAGAACATCAATCTGCTGCAGCACTTGCGCGACAACAAAATAAATTTGAGCAATGCGGGCCTGGTGGTCGACCACTACCTTTCCCGATTCCCACCCGATGCCGATAGTATTGCGAAAGGCATGGACTTACCGCTCCTCGCCACCTTGTCATCGTCGGGTTTGGCGCGCCTGGCCGTCATGAACAGCGGCGATAGCATGTTTGACATCTCGCCCCGGGATCCTTATGCAAAAAGTGTTCGTAAATTGGCGCAGAATTTGGTGATGCCGAACAAGGTTCCAGAGAAAAGAGATGGATGGTGGCAGCAGGTACAAAAATGGCTGACGGTCGACCGCCAAACCGAGTAATACAAAGCCATGCCATTTCCAAATTTTGGCTACGATTTCAGCCTCAAGCACAGCGAGAATTACCAGGATATCAAGCTGCGACTGCACCATTTCCTCATCGATCAACTCGAAGAGGAGCGGGTTCCTGTTGGCGAAATGTCCAAGGAGGATCTGACCGCCTATGTCCGCAACAAAGTTTCACGTTACGTTGCCGACAACCACTTGGCCGTAACGGCTTATGACAGCGAGCAGTTGGCGGATGAAATGGTCGATGAGTTGACCGGGTATGGCCCGTTGGAAAAACTCATCAATGACGATCAAGTAAACGATATCCTGGTCAATGGTTGTCGCCATATCTTCGTGGAGCGCGATGGCAAATTGCAGAGTACGGAACTGCGATTTATCGATGATGACCATGTTTTGCGTGTCATCCGCCGCATACTCGCCCCTCTGGGCCGACGACTCGACGAATCAAGTCCTATGGTCGATGCAAGGCTACCCGATGGCAGTCGCGTCAACGCCATTATTCCGCCGGTGGCACTTGACGGCCCCTGCCTGTCCATCCGAAAGTTCCGCAAAGACCCGCTTCAGGCGAGTGACTTACTGGTCTTTGGTACCGCCGACCAGATGATTCTGGACTTCCTGCGCAAAGTGGTAGAGCGGCGCTGCAATGTCCTCATCAGCGGAGGCACAGGCTCAGGCAAGACCACCCTGCTCAACATACTAAGCCACTACATTTCTGACTCCGAACGATTGGTGACAATTGAGGACGCTGCAGAATTGCAGCTAGGCCATGGTCACGTGGTTCGCCTGGAAACACGCCCTCCCAACATCGACGGACGCGGCGAAGTCACGTCACGCGATTTGGTCCGCAATGCGCTGCGCATGCGCCCAGACCGGATTATTCTGGGCGAGGTGCGGGGCAACGAAGTGATGGATGTCCTTCAGGCCATGAATACCGGTCACGATGGCTGTATGAGCACTTTGCACGCCAATAGTCCGCGCGATGCGCTGGTTCGCATGGAGATGCTTGCCGGCCTGGCAGGATTCCAGGGCACGGATCTAACCCTGAAGACCATGATCTCGACAGCACTCGACATCATTGTGCAAATCAGTCGCACCCCCGAAGGCAAGCGTCGCATCACGGCCATCGAAGAGGTGCAGGGACTGCGCGATGGGCAATTCGTCACCAGCACGCTGTACGAATATCGCATCGACAATGACAATTTCATCAATCTCGGAATTTTGCCGACAGTAGTCAAACTACGCCAGGATGGAGGGTGGGGTAACAAATGGCGTTAATGGTCGGCAGCCTCTTTGCTATTGCATTGTTGCTTCTTCTCGGTGCGCTTTGGGCACTGAGAGAAGGAAATCGCGCTGCGATTCGAACCCAAGTCGGACAACGATTCCAGGATGTACCTTCATTGCGAATAAACAGCTCTGCCGGTCCTCTGTCACTGAAAGGGTCACTGGCTGAGCGATGGCGATGGCGAACCGGTATCCGGCTGAAAAAGACGCATGTCATTGGGTTACTCCTCAGCTTGGCTTTATCTTTTTTTCTGGCTTGGCACTACAGTGGATTGCTCAGTGTGAGCATTGTCATTGGTGGCATGACGGCCGGGACACTCGCCTGGCCTCATTACCAATATCGCAAACGTTCTGCCGCGATGATCGCTCAACTCCCCCTTTTTCTCGACCAGGTCGAGCGTGGCTTGGCCACCGGCCGCAATCTGGACGGGGCCCTCAATTTGGCCACACAAGAAACCCGGGAACCCCTCAAAGAAGTCATGTTGCGGATTCAACAGGCTGTGGCGCTGGGTGAAGATATTGGCGACGCCCTGCGTGACGCTGCGCGTCTCTATGAGTTGCGGGAGTTGCATTTTGTGGCCATGGCGGTCCAAGTCTCCCGAGGTTACGGCAGCAGCCCCAAAGAAATGCTGGAAAGCGTGGCTAAGTTGATCCGGCAAAGGGAGCAGGCACAACGGGAGTTGGCCGCATTGACCGGGGAGATCAAGATCAGTGCTTGGGTGTTGAGCATCCTGCCGAGCGCGCTTGCACTGTACATGGTCACCATCAACCCCGACTACATCAACGGCATGTGGCACGACCCGACAGGTCGGGTGATATTACTTTTCGCCCTGGCACTGCAGGCGATCGGTGCGCTGATTCTTTGGCGCATGGTCAAAAGCGTATGAGGTCACCCTGATGCATTGGCTATTTCTACTGGCGATCGCGCTTGCGATGTGTGGCCTGGTCTTGCTTTTGTTCTTACAAAAGCAAGCGGAACAGGATGCACGACAGAGGTTTGAAGAAGTTTTGAAAACACATGACGGCATGGGCTGGCTCTCTGCAAAGAGAGGCCCAACGTCGCAGCAGGACAGCAAAGTTCTCTCGCGTGTCTTCGCTGGTTCTGGCCAATCGCAGGAGATGCTGTTCCGCCGCGCCGGCTTGACCAGCCCGACTGTCAAAACCTTCTACTACTCTGCAGCAGCTGCGGCGCCCTTCGCTGGGGCCTTGCTGATGGGGCTTTGGGCTGTATTAAATACGAAAGGAGTGGGTGACACATTGGCCATTGTATTTTTCGGTTTTGGTGCCGGCTACCTTTTGCCCTCGCGTATTCTTGCCTGGATTGCAGCAAGACGAAAAAAAATTATGCGGGGTGAAATGCTGGCAGTGTTGCATCTCATGCGCATGTTGTTCGATGCTGGACTGTCGCTAGAACACGCGCTGCGAGTAATCAGCGAACAAGGACGGGAACTGGTTCCCGAATTAGCGATTGAAATCAGTGGTGCTCTTTCCCGCATCAATGCAGGACAGGAAAGAGGGGACGCCTTGGAGGAGATGGCTGCACCCCTTGATGTGCCTGAACTGAATGATACGGTGGCTATTCTCAAGCAGGCGACCCAGTATGGAGGGAGCTTGCGAGAGTCCCTCGCACGCTTTGCCACACTCATGGAACAAAGACACATGACCGATCTGAGAGAGTATGTCGGCAAGCTGTCGGCAAAAATGACCGTGGTCATGATTGCCTTCATGTTCCCTGCGCTCATGATTTTTCTGGCCGGCCCGGGGTTTTTGGCGCTGGGTCGGGCTTTGATGAAAATGTAATCACATGCGCACCTCCACATTTCTAATTTGCTGTATTGCCGGCCTTTTGCATGCCTGCGCCAACCAGACGCTCACGCAGAGCGACCCGCCGCCACTCTGTGAACGTGCGGACGAGTCGGGCGCAGTGACGCGACTGGCCATGATTCGTAAATTACAGGAAGACGGTCGTCCCTACGCAGCGTTGGCCCATCTGGACGGATCGGGGGTCAAAGGTGCAGCAGCGGATCTCTTGCGCGCAGATATTCTTCGCCGAACAGGCCAGATCACACAAGCACGGGCCTTGTACCAGGGCCTTTTGACGACGTGTATGGTCGGTGCGGGCCATCACGGGTTAGGTATTCTCGCTGGCGAAGAAGGCCGTTTGACCGAAAGCCTGGATCACTTACAACAGGCTCGACGTGCACTCCCGGTAGATGCCCGGATACGAAACGATCTGGGGTATGCGCTGATGCTGTCCGGTGACCTCGAAGGTGCGAAACCGGAACTGCTCACGGCGCAGGATCTCGATCCTGAAGATCGCAAGGCAGCCTCGAATCTCCTGATGTTGTTTGAGCTGCTAGGAGACGAAACCCGCGTTGCTGCGATCGTCCAACGCTATCAGATCGAGCCCGAAGAACTCCATAGACTGCGCAGTGAAGTCGGTCAGATCAAGTCGAGCAAGGAAAATAGACCATGAACAAACCAATGCGGCAATGGACTGCGATGGGCTTGATGTTGATGACAGGCCTCAGTTACGGTGCTGATGCGCCTGCCGAAGCGCCCCCCCCCGAAACCAGAGATGAAATCGGCGCGGTGTCCCGCCAATGGCTGGCGTTGCAGCGCAACGGAACGCAGGCTTCAAAAAACCCACAGAACTTGTCCGGACAAGTGCAGGAGCAAGTCTATGAACGCTATCGAAAGAGCTTCACTCACCCAATCCCGGAACGACTCAGCAGCGGGTCAATTCGGGGGGAGTCGGCGGCGAAATAAGTTCCCCCACCCGATCCATCGCCAAAGAGGTGCCATCGGACTCTTTGGCGTATTTGTCCTGCTGCTGGCGCTGCTGTTTACCGCCTTGACCGTTGACACAGGTCGTTTGTGGTTCCAAAAACGGGCGACCCAAGCGATCGCTGATTTGGCTGCGTTGGATGCCGCTCGGAGCTTGAATTGCGGCAGTGCCATCAGCAATGTCATGGATGCCGCCCAGGCCTCGGCGGAGCGTAATGGCTTTATCGGTGACCTCTCCTTATCCCCCAATCTTGTGGAGTTGGGAGGACTCACCTCGGTCTCAGGCATGCACCAATTCAACCCAGGCACCGGTCACGGGGCGGTGCATGTGGTGGCAACCCAGCGTGTGCCGGCCAGTCTGATCGTGGGTGGACTGTGGGGTGAAAACATTGTCATCAAGGCTGAAGCCACGGCCCGGGCCGAGCCCGATCAAGCCACGTTTTCTGCCGGCAGTTACCTGCTGCGTTTGTCCACAACAGCGCAAGATGCCAATCTGATCAACGCATTGCTTGGCGGGCTGCTGGGCAGCAGCTTGTCGCTGGATGTGTTGTCTTACAAAGGGCTTGCCAGCACCAATATCAATCTTTTACAGCTGGTAAACGCCAGCGTCTCGGCGGCCACGGCAGAAGAACTTCTGTCGACTGAACTTTCTGTCGCTCAAGTCGTTGGACTGGTCATCGATGCCGTGAGCCAGCAAGGTACGGCCAATGAGGAAGTCATTGCGGGCCTTCAAAAAATGTTAACTGCGGCACAGGGTTTCAACGGTCAAAAAATTCACCTGGCCGATGTCCTCAGTGTCGCTACGCCGTCAAGCGAAGCGGTCGCCAATGTGGGTATCAACGCTTTGGACTTGATCACAACCTCCATTCTTTTGGCAACCAAAAATTCGGCCGTCGACCTGCCCTTGTCTGTGGACGTGGGTGCGATTGCCAACATCATTGCATCTGTCCGGGTGATCGAGCCACCCCAGATCGCGGTGGGTCCAGCAGGGCGCAATGCCGTTGGCAAGTGGTGCACACAGGCCCGTACCGCACAAGTGTCTGTCGAAGCCAAGGTGCAAGTCACCGTTCCGGCCATTGCCTCCATTGATTTGGCTCTGTCTGTGCTGCTGGGGCAAGGCGAAGCGCACCTGACAGAGTTGGACCTCAGTCCGGGAACCACAACGGCGGTGATCGAAGCAACCTCCGGTATTGCGGACATCAACCTCACCAACAGCGCGGGCACCGGGCCCGCATCCGTCTCGCTCGTCCTCCTTCCGATCAAGATTGCAACCATCGGCCTGAACTTGCCACTGCAGCGTAAGCGCTCAATTAACCACGCCCTATCGGCCGGAGGTGAATTCCGTGATGCTTGTGTCCACGTAAATAACGTGGACACAAGCGATGCAGAACAACTCAGAGGTATTGAGCGGATTGGTGGTGGGG
>Ga0209100_1000294_pt1 | contig 49251 bp, 52 predicted proteins | sample lystaG_FD_185480 | JGI IMG/M metagenome (GOLD analysis project Ga0209100, IMG submission 185480) | Glacier valley bacterial and archeal communities from Borup Fiord, Nunavut, Canada, to study Microbial Dark Matter (Phase II) -... | ecosystem: Environmental > Aquatic > Freshwater > Ice > Glacier ... | reverse complement strand
TTCAACATTTTACAACTATTTCCGATAATTTTCGAAAATAGAACAGTAATAGGATTTGAATATAATTAAAAATCAAAAAAAAAGTTATGATAACAACTATAAATTGTTATCATAACTATTACCATAAATTTTTTATTTTAAATAATTTTAAATTAATAAAATTATTTCATTTCTGCCATTGCTCCAGCTGATTTTAAAGATTCTACTAATTTCTCAGCATCTTCTTTAGGCATAGCTTCTTTAACTGTACTAGGTGCATTATCAACTAAATCTTTAGCTTCTTTTAATCCTAAACCAGTTGCTTCTCTTACTACTTTGATTACAGCAATTTTAGTTGCTCCAATATCTTTTAATATTACATCAAATTCAGATTTTTCTTCTACAGCTGGTCCTGCTACTGCTGGTCCTGCTGATACTGCTGCTGCTGCTGAAACTCCAAATTTTACCTCTATTGCCTTAACTAAATCGCTAAGTTCAATTACTGTTAATTTTTCTACTTCTGCTACTATGTTTTCTATTTTTTCCATTTTAAAATTCTCCCTTCGAATTATAAATTATTTTCTTTAATTACGCAATTTCTTCTTGTTTTTCTCTAGTTTGATCAAGTACAACTGCAAGATTACGGATATTTCCAAGTAATGCAGATGCAACCATAGCATACAATGTTTCTTTTGATGGTAGATTAGCTAATTTCTTAACTTCTACATCAGATATTACTTTACCATCCATGATTCCAGCTTTAAATTTGTAGAAATCATGAGTTTTAGCATAATCATTTACTGCTTTTGCTGGTGATACATAATCATCATAACCAATTATAACTGCTGTAGGTCCTGCTAATATACTATCTAAACCATCAATTCCAGCTTCTTTAGCTGCATGATTTATAATAGAATTCTTAACTACCATACATTCGTTATTTTCACTTCTTAATGTATTACGAAGTTTAGTGTCATCTAAAACACTTATTCCTCTATATTCAGTAAATATAATCATTTTAGCTTTTTTAAATTTTTCAGTAAGTACTGCTGCTTGATTTTTCTTCTCTTTTAATACTTTTTCACTTGGCATTTTTTTCGCCTCCTTTAAAATTAAAATTCTGCAAAGCGAAATGTTTGCAGAATTTAAAAGTTTACTTTAAATCTTAACACCTCGGTAGGATTTATGAATTAATTCCCCTACTGTCTTTGGATTGTTATTTTATTTTAATTATTTAGATGATGGACTAACTTTTACTCCAGCACCCATTGTTGTTGCTATAGCAATTGATTGTAAATATGTACCTTTTGCTGCAGCAGGTTTTGCTTTAACTATAACTTCTAATAAAGTTTTATAGTTTTCTTTTATTTTATCCATTCCAAAAGAAACTTTACCTATTGAACAATGTACTATGTTATTTTTATCAAGTCTATATTCAATTTTACCAGCTTTAGTTTCTAATACTGCTTTAGCTACATCTAATGTAACTGTACCAGATTTTGGATTTGGCATAAGACCCTTAGGTCCTAATATTCTAGCTACTTTACCAAGTGTAGGCATCATGTCAGGTGTTGCTATTATAACATCAAATCCAAACCAGTTTTCTGTTTGAATTTTAGTTATCATATCGTCATCACCAACAAAATCAGCTCCTGCTGCTCTTGCTTGTTCAGCTCTTTCACCCTTTGCTAAAACTAAAACTTTTTTAGTTTTACCAGTTCCGTTTGGAAGTACTACTACTCCTCTTACTTGTTGATCAGCTTGCTTAGAATCAACACCTAATTTAATATGCATTTCTACAGTTTCATCAAATTTAGCTTTAGGCATTTTTAATATTGTTTCTATAGCTTCAGTTAAATCATATGATTTTCCTGCTTCTACAAATTTAGCTGCTTCTATCATTCTTTTACTCATTATTTTCCCCTCCTTTGGTTTTAGCGAATAAATTAAATTATTCTCCCATTTTTAGTCTTTTACAACAATCCCCATTGATCTAGCTGTACCCTTTATTATTGATACTGCTGATTCTAAAGATGAAGCGTTTAAATCACTCATTTTCATATTAGCTATTTCTTCTAGTTGTACTGTTGTTACAGTTCCTACTTTGTCTTTTTGTGGTTTTCCAGAACCTTTTTCTACTTTAGCTGCTTTTTTTAGTAATACTGCAGCAGGTGGAGTTTTTAGTACATAATCAAAAGACTTGTCATTGTATACAGTAAGGATTACTGGAAATATCATTCCAATATCTTTTGCTGTTTTTTCGTTGAAATCTTTACAAAATTGCATAATATTTATACCTGTAGGTCCAAGTGCTGGTCCAACTGGTGGTGCAGGATTTGCTTTACCTGCTGCGATTTGTAATTTTACAACATTAATTATTTTTTTCTCTGCCATCTTAATTCACCTCCTTAAAATTGCATTATATTATTTTATCTTAATTCATTTTTTGAACTTGATCGAATTCTAAGTCAACAGTAGTTTTTCTACCAAACATATCTACTGTAACTACTACTCTTCTTTTTTCTTTTTGTATTTTTTCAATTACTGCTGGATAATTATAGAAAGGATCAGTTGTTATTCTTACGCTATCTCCAACTTCATAATCTAAAGTTATTATATCATTTATTCCTAATGTTTTCATTTCATTATCTGTAAGTGGCATTGGCTTATCACCAACTCCTACAAAACTGAAAACACCTTTAATATGCTTAACAGCATACCAAGTTTCATCACTCATAAACATTTTTACAAGTATATATCCAGGAAAAACTTTTTTAATAGATGTCTTTTGTTTGCCATCTTTTATTTCAATTTCTTCTTCCATAGGAATAACAACATCTGCAATTTTATCTTGTAAATTTCTGTTTTCAATAATTTTTTCTAAAGTTGCTTTAACTTTATTTTCATAACCTGAATATGTATAAACAACATACCAACTTAATTCATTTGTTGATTCTTCGTTTATAACATCCTTGTTAACGTTATTTTCATTATCCATTTAATCGCCCCTTTATCAACAATTTTTTTGTACTGTATTAACCAATTTTATTTCTGATTAAATCCCAAAATTTTAAATCTAGAAATTCAACTATCATATCAAATGTTAAAACTATAGCTGCCACAGCTAGTACTAATAATATAACCATTAATGTGTTACTTATTAATTGTTTTTTTGTTGGCCATACAACTTTCTTAAGTTCTGCCTTTATACCTTTTAAAAAAACGTTTGTCATTATAAAGCCATCCTTTCAACTATTTTGTTTCTTTGTGCATTGTATGCTTTTTACAGAATTTACAAAATTTATTCATTTCTATTCTATCAGGATTAGTTTTTTTATTCTTTTCTGTTTCATAGTTTCTTTGTTTGCATTCTGAACATGCTAATGTTAAATTTTCTCTCATTTAAAAATACCCCCCAGACGTTACATAATCTATATGTATATAATTTTTACTAGTATATTTTATCATAAATATATTTGAATGTCAATGAAAAACAATATTAATAATATAATTTATATTAAATATGTCGTTTTCTAACATTTTTACTATACTATAACAAACCCTTACGCATATTGTAAAACAAATGTTGCTGTATTATTCCAGCATAATTACCAAAATAATCTTCAGCATATTCGAATACTTCTTTTATAGTTGATTCTTTATTTAAATATAATTTTTCCATAACTCTTTTAACCCAAACATCTATAGGAAATACATCTTGTCTACCATATGAGAAAAGCATAACACAATCTGCAACTTTTGGTCCAACTCCCACAAATAACATAAGTACCTTTTTAAGTTGTACATTTGTAAGCTTAGATGTATATTCTGCATATATATTATTTTCCATTAAATCAGCTACAGTTTTAACTATATACTTGTCTCTAAAACCAACAGAACAAGATTTAAACTCTTCTACTGTAACTTCAGATAATTCTTTTATTGTAGGAAATAAGTAGTATTCCTTATTTTCAAAAATAACCATTTTTCCATATCTTCTTGATATTTCTTCAACAGATTTTTTTATTCTTGGTATATTATTATTAGCAGATATTATATATGAAATTAATGTTTCAAAAGTTGATTGATTTAATATATGTATACCTGTTGAATTTTTTACTGCAATTTCAATATTTTTATCAAGCTTAACTATTTCATTTTCAATTCTATCATAATCGTTATATAAATCAAAATAATATTCAATTGTTTCTTTTAAATTTTCTACAATATTTGAATATACATATATATATTCATTCATTTGTTTTATTCTAATTACTCTATCTGATATAACACCAATAAACTCAGAAACATATCTGTTTTCTTCTGAATTATTATCTATTCTTTTCCATCTAAAACATTGACCACATTCTAATGTATCAAGTAAATTAAAACACTTTGTTTTGAAAATTAAATCTGGTTTAACAAATATTTCATCTTCAAGTTTCTCTTTTTCAATAATCATATTAATCACCTAAATAAAAAAAACCGATTTAATCGGTTTTAAATTGGAGCGGGTGGCGGGAATCGGACCCGCACGACTAGCTTGGAAGGCTAGAATTCTACCACTAAACTACACCCGCATTTCTTGATGCATATATATTATACTAAGTTTTGTTTTGTTTGTCAATAGTTTGGGAGAAAAACTTTTAAATTTTGCGCTTTTTTAATAACTGTATATTTTAAAATCAACTTTCAAAGAAATAATCTAGTAAAATTATATGCTATCTTAAAAATATATATACCCATAAACATCATATAAAAGTTGTTTATGGGTATATTTAAGTTTTATATTTTTTTACTAGCAACTTCAGTAACATTTTCTAATAAAGACAATACTGTTGTAAGACCAACTCCACCAGGGACAGGTGTTATATATTTAGCTATATCTCTTACAGCTTCAGTATCAACATCTCCTACAATTTTGCCTTCTATTCTATTTATTCCTACATCAATTACAATTGCGCCTTCTTTTACCATATCTGCAGTAATTATTTTTGCTTTTCCAACAGCTACTACAAGTATGTCCGCTTTTTCAGTATGTTGTTTTAAATTAGTAGTTTTAGAATGGCATAAGGTAATAGTAGCTCCTCTATTCAATAGTAAATGTGCAATAGGTTTTCCCACTAAAACGCTTCTACCAACAACTACGGCATTTTTACCATTTATATCTATTCCTAATTCATCTAATATTGTTATTATTCCTCTTGGCGTACATGAAACAAGACCTTCTTTATTAGAAAGTAGTCTACCCAAGTTTAGAGGATGTAATCCATCAACATCTTTATCTGGATTTATACTTTCTAATATTTTATTCTCATTTAAATGTTTATATAAAGGTAACTGTACTAATATACCATGAACAGATGAATCTTTATTTAATTTATTGATTATTGATATAATTTCATCAGTTGTTACATTTGAATCAAGTAAAAATTCTTCTTCTTCTATACCAATTTCACTACACATATTTCTTTTTTTAGAAACATATATTTCAGAAGCTGGATCATCACTTGCAAAAATAACTACAAGTTTTGGATTTATTCCATTTGCTTTTAAATACTCAACTTTTTCTTTCAACTTTTGTTTTCTTACTTTAACTATGTTTTTTACATCAACTATCATTAGTACCCCATCCTATTCTATTTTATTATTTTATCTATTGCCTCTTTAATATAAATTGCAGATGACAGTGGTGCAACTTTTCCAGGAAGCGCTAATGCCCATACTACATTTAAGCCTATTTCTTTTGCAAACTCAAAATCTACTCCACCAGGACTAGAAGCTAGATCAATAATACTACAATCTTTACATATAATATTTAATTTGTCTTTATCTAATATTATAGCCGGTATTGTATTAAATATTATATTAAATTTTTCTAAATATTTATCTAAATCTATTAAATTAACAGGAATATATCCCATTGCTCTTATTTCAGCTAAATCTTTTTCTTTTCTAGCTTCTACATAAACATTGGCACCTATTCCATGTAACATTTTACTAAGTATTTTCCCTATTCTTCCAAAACCCATAACTAAAACATTTGACGAACACAAAGTAAAATCTGTTATTTCCATTGCTGTAACAATAGCACCTTCTGCTGTTGGTATACTATTTAATATAGCAACCTCATCTAATTCCATTAAATCATAGTATTTAACATTATTTTGTTTTAATCTTGTTTTTATGTTATTTGAAATTGCTCCAGAAAATATTATCTTATCTTTTACATTAGGTAGAGCCAATATTTCTTTTACTGTTAAAATTTCACCATTAATCTTTTCATCATCTCTAGAAAATGGAATTGGCGCAATTATATAGTCTCCATCAATATAATCAGATATTTTGATACCCTCTTTTACATAAAGCTCTCTTAACTTAACGCTTCTATTATCTGTTCCTAGAATACAATATTTTTTCATATAATCACCTAGTTAACTATATTCAAAACGTATATTATTATTACTTGATTTCTAAATCTTTAACAAGCCTATATATAACCTCATCTAATTTATTTTTATCTTTAAATCTTATTTTAGTTTTTACTAAACTCAAGAATTCATGAAAATCATATACTTTAAACTGATCTATATTCTCTTTTAACGCTATATATTCTGTTAAGGCATATATTACGTCCTTATAACTTTTAATCTCTTTAACACCTATTTTATTCATTACTGCAGGTATTACTGTTTCAAATAAACTTTTTTTAGATTCATAATTTTTTAAATTAAGTAAATCATATATTTTATTTAATTCTTCGGGATTATATTCACATAAACTTTTAAAGAATACTTCTTCTGGTAAGGTATTAAAATAGTATTCAAAACCATCTATATTATCATCTAATACTTTTAAAGCATCATAATATCCTAATTGGATTAAACGGTTAGATGTTTTACTTTCAAAATTAAGAATATTGCCTAAAGTGTTTCTTGGTTCAATAATTGTAATATTAACATTTTTTTGTAATTGAAATTTTTTAATTCCTTTTATTTTAAAGTTTGAACCAGTTCTTATTGCAATTATATCTTCAAAGTTTTTATCTACCAACATATTTACAGGACAGTTATTATATACACCACCATCTATAAAGAATTTATCACCTATTGGCTCTTGCTTAAACCCAGGTAATCTAGAACTAGCCATAAGGTAATTTTTAAGCATACCAACTGGTATATCTTCAGTAAATAATTCGAAAGGTTTTTTATCTGTTAAAGAATATGTAACTAATCCAAATTTAATATTAGAATTTCTTATTTTATCTTCATCAATATAATCATCTAAGAACTTTTTCATTTTTTGTGTATCTATTCCACCGTTTTTAACCATACTTGAAAATTTTCTTGACATATATTTTACTATATCAAAATTTATACTTCTTTGTAGTGCAAGTGTAATTTTCTTTTCATCTATATCAAATAAAGTATCATATTTAATAGTTTCCCATACTTTATATGCAACCTCAAAATCACCTTGCGCTATCATTGCTCCATTTATAGAACCAATTGATGTTCCTGTTATTCCAGTTATATTGTATCCCTTTTCAAGTATTGCTTTTACAGCGCCCATATGGTAAGCTCCCCTTGATCCGCCACCTTCTAAAACAATTCCAATATCCATTTTATCACCTTTTTCTTTTAAAATATAATACTATTCTTCATAGCCATATTTTTTGTAAAATTCATCTTTAAATTCTAGTACTCTTTCATCCTTTATAGCTTGTCTTACATCTTCCATTAATTTAACTAAAAATCTTAAATTATGTATAGATAGAAGTCTTGCTCCTAAAACTTCATTGCACTTTACTAAATGACGTATGTATCCTCTAGTATAGTTTTTGCACGTATAACATTCACACTCTGGATCTAATGCTGTAAAATCTCTTGCATATTCTGCATTTCTTACAACTATTTTACCATGACTTGTAAGTGCTGTTCCATTTCTAGCAATTCTAGTTGGAAGTACACAGTCACACATATCTATACCTGAAAGTACTGCCTCTATTAAATAATCAGGAGTTCCTACTCCCATTAAATATCTTGGTTTGTTTTCTGGTAATAATGGTACTGTATGATTTAATACATCTACCATTATTTCTTTTGGCTCTCCAACACTTAAACCACCAACAGCATAACCTGGAAAATCTAGTCCAATAAGTTGATTAACACTTTGCTCTCTTAAATCTTTAAACATACCACCTTGTACTATACCAAATAAAGCTTGGTTTTCTATATTTTTATGATACTCTTTACATCTTTTAGCCCATCTTGTAGTTCGTTCCATTGATTTTTGAACATAATCGTATGTAGAAGGATACGGTGCACATTCATCAAAGCACATCATAATATCACTGCCTAAACAATTTTGTATTTCCATTGATTTTTCTGGAGATATGAAATGCTTAGATCCATTCAAATGTGATCTAAACTCTACTCCTTCTTCAGATATTTTTCTTAAACTATTTAAGCTAAATACTTGAAAACCACCACTATCTGTTAATATATTTCTATCCCAATTCATAAATTTATGTAATCCACCAGCATCACGTATTAATTCGTGTCCTGGTCTTAAATACAAATGATATGTATTAGAAAGTATTATACTTGCTTTTACTTCATTCTCTAATTCATCTGGAGTCAACGTTTTAACAGTAGCTAAAGTTCCTACTGGCATAAATACAGGTGTTTCAACATCTCCATGTGGTAAATGCATTACGCCTAGTCTTGCTCCTGTCTTCTTATCTACTTTTAGTAACTCAAATTTTAATGCTTCTTTCAAAAAATTCACTTCCCTTTGCTAATATAATACTATATTTTCACACATTTTTCAAGTATTTTATGTTAATTGACCAAATTTAACATAAAAACACCCCATCTATTTCTAGAAGGGGCTTCTTATTTAATTGATTATTTTATTATATAACTATCTTATTATATTACAAAATATAGAATTGTTATAATATATAGAGCACTACACGAAAAGAGCCATTAGTGAAAATATTTGTAATTGTAGCACCTGCACGAGCACCTGCTGGGTAATAAATACTGGTATCTCCAGAATATCCGCCTCGGCCAACGCGTACAGAGTAATATATTTCATTTGTCCATTCCCATGTATTTCCTGCTATATCGTATATATTATTCACCTTCCAATATTCACTATATCCTGTCAATTGTTTAATTCCATATCCTGCTACATTTGCAGGAGCTGTTGAATTGTTATAATTTCCCCAAGATGAACTATCAGATGATACATTTACACCTTTATTTTGAAACCATTTTAGGATTGTATCCCACTGCGTTCCTGTTACAAGTCCGCTTTTAACTTCTGCTGTAGTATACATTGCTTCCGACTTTATCTTTGAATTAATATAATTAATATTATTCCATATTGTTGTAAGTTTTTTGCTTACTAATATAGTAGTATTTTCTTTTCCTGCCTCATATCTAGCTATATAGAATCCACCATAATTTGTTATTTGATTTGTTTCGCTATTTATTCCTGTCGGTAAAGTATCATTTGTCGTTACTGATACACTTACATATGTTACTGCTCCATCCCATTTTTCATATTTAACATTTGTTCCATCTACTGGTACCCATACAAACTGATTTCCTGCTACATCTTCTATTACTAGTCCTGTATTCCAATCTGTTGGCCATACAGCTCCATCGTTTATTGCTTTGAATCCTTTTGGTATTATTGGATTCTTATATGAATATATTCTTCCATTTACAGTGGCATTCACTGGTGCTATTACATTTGTCCCTAATTCGAATTTATTTAATAATTCCATTTCTGTAACATAATCTTTTTCTTTTTGATTATCTCCTACATATACCAACTTACTATTTTGTATTTCAAATCTTGCTCCATCTATTACTGTTATACTTGTTATATATTCTTTTATTGTTCCACTTATATTAACATCAGTTCCATCCCATACCCCCGCGTTTAACAAACCTGTACCAAATGAATAACTTGGGGAATATTGATTTGTTACAACTATTGCAAGTTCTGAATTATATGCAGCAACATTTGTTTTAAATGTTGCTTCTATCGCCTTATCTATTGGATTATTATTTGAAAGATTTAGTATTACTGCTCCTGCTAAGATAGTTGTAATTATTATTGTTATTACCAATACTACTAGCGATATACCTTTGTTTATTTTCATTTATGATCACTCATTTCTCTATACATTTAATTTTTAAAAATGCAATATTAAATTAAGGTATATTTTTAATTAAGTCAACTATTTCGCTTTATACTAAACATCTTCATATCCTTAGTATATAAACCTTTTACAGCATCTTTTAATATTTTTCCACCTATAACACTGTAAAGTATTCCATTAGCACCATACCCTAAATTGCAAAAACAGTTTGGCATATCTTCTATTTCATCTATTATAGGAAGAGTATCTAATGTATTTGCAAATGTACCATTAAATGAGTATCCTATTTCAGGATTATCAATATTATGAAATAGTTTGTTTAAAGATGCACTTAATTTTGCATATTTATCTTTACTTATATTTTTCAAACTATTTTCATCTGATAATTTAGAAGACATTTTAATATCTTCTCCACCGAATATTATTCTATTATCTTTGGTAAATCTAATATAATGATAAGGTTCACACATATCTCTCATTACAAATGATGTATCTAATTTATTAAGTTGAAGAATAGGTTTAGTAGTTATACAAAAAGTTTTATATAAACTAACTATGTTTGTTTTAATATGTTGAAGTGCTTCAAATCCACTTGCAAATATAAGTTTATTTGCTTTTATTTTAAACTTATTGTTTGTATTGCATACTACATTATCATAATTACATTTTATATCTTTTACTTCAGTACTTTCAAATACTCTCACATTATCTAATTTATTTAGATAATCAAACAATTCAGATGTAAATTTATATGGATCCATTTCTGCACCTGAATTTTTTGTTAATATTCCACAGTTTATATTAATAGTACCATTTTGTTCTATGAAGTTTACATCAAAACCAGCTTTTTTTCTTGTTTCATATTCCTTTACCATACTACCTTTTTGCATAAGCTTATTTGTAAAGTACATACTATCTCTTTTTCTAAAGTCTGATTTTTTTCCTAATTCTTTATCTATATTTTCTATATCAGTTATTGCATCTAGGCATAACTGATATATTCTTTTACTATTATGATTACCTAATATTTTTTCTAATTTATATAAATCAATATCTACTGAATATTCTAAAAGTGCAGTGCATGCAGAAGTACTACCATATCCAATAATATTTTTTTCCATTACAACTACATTCATGCCCTCTTTGGCCAAATAATATGCCGTTATGGCTCCTGTTATTCCACCACCTACAATTAGAACATCACAAGATATGTCCTTTGTTAAGTAAGGGTATGTATTTTTAATTTCATTTTTTTTAGTCCAAAAAACATTACCATTTGTGAGTTGCATATATGTTTTCACCTCTCATTAAATATGTTTACCAAAATATGAAAAATTATACAAATATTTTTTAATAATATTTTAAAAAATGCTAATACTATATTCATTAGGATGGTGATTTTTAGTGATAAGAAGAAGAAGCTTATTTATACTATTTGCTTTTGTTTTAATGATTATACTAATATCAAATATATTTGCTGTAACCATTAAAAGTTATAAACCAAAGTATGGTCTAACTACAAGTACTATAAATTTTAGATCAAGTACTGCTTTAGGATCAAGTAGTATAATTAAACAAATAAATAAATATACTAATATTAAAATGGTTGGTGAAATAGATAACTTTTATGTAGCACAATTATCAACAAATGAAATTGGACTCATATCTAAAGATTATGTAAAAGCAGTATCAAATGCGCCAGCTTCAAAAGTATATCAAAGTTTAACTCCATATACCGCAACTGTTATAAATAGTAGTGTAAATGTACGTAGAGGACCTACTACTAGTTTTACTAAAGTAACTAGTTTAAGTAAAGGTACGGCTGTTAAAGTTATAGGTAGAATAGAAGATTTCTATGCTGTTATCTATGGTACCAATAAAATTGGAATGATAGAAGTAACTTTATTAAAGAAAGTACCAAATTCTACAGTTGCAACACCAACTGTTCCAAGTCCTCCTGCTACAACATTATCTAATGCTGATTTAGTTTTAAAATATATTAATGACGCAAGAAAAGCAAATGGGCTCGTAGCACTTACAAAGGATTGGAAACTTGCTGATATTGCATTACGTAAATCTAAAGAGATGGTTGAGAAAAGTTATTTCTTACATACTTCTCCAACTTACGGGACTCCTTTTGATATGATGAAAAATTTTGGAATAACATACAAAACTGCTGGTGAAAACATAGCAGGTAATTCAAACATGAAGAGTGCAGTAGATTCTTGGATGAATTCCGAAGGTCACAGAAAAAACATTCTTTCTAATTCCTATAATTATATTGGCATAGGTGTTACAAAAAGTGATAGATATGGATTTGTTATATCAGCTATGTTTATAGGTAAGTAATTTTTCATTATACTTTCATAAAAAACAATACTTATATCAATATAGATATAAGTATTGTTTTCTATTTATTATAAAGTTATTTTTACATAACCATTGCCATCATTAAATCCATTTTGAGTTGTTCCACTTGTAACACCAGCAATATATCCTGAACCACCGCCTCCGCCGCCATTACAATTATTTGTTACAAAACCACCGCGATAACCAGAACCTCCACCACCAGTGTCTGTTGCTGTTGTTACATCTTGACCTTTACCTAATGTTCCAACTATTTGTGTAGCTCCAGTTCCTATTGAAAATACACCATCAATTCTTGCATCTCCACCTGAAAGTCCACCTCCTGAACCTCCAGTTCCATCATCTCCGCCACCAGGAATTCCTCCTAAATTATCAGCTCCTCCGCCTCCACCTGCAACTATTATTCTAGATGCTAGTGAAATTGAATCATTCCATAATCCATTAGTAGTTCTTATATCTGTTGCTCCACCACCGCCAAAGCCATACCAACCAGCACCAAAATCTCCGCCGTGTCCGCCATGTCCGCCACCGTTCCATCCACCACCTGTTCCTGTATCATTAGTAGCTGCAGTGCCTTGTCCACCAACATATATATATATACTTTGACCTAATGTCAATGAAACGCTTCCTTTAGAGTATCCTCCTAACCCTTTATGTGAACCTAAAATTTGATTTGTATCTCCACCACCACTAGCTCCCCATACTTCAAGCGTATATGTACCTGCTATAGGTGCTGTAAATGTTTGTACTGATCCAGTATAATTAAATTTAGACATAATTTGTATTGTTTTAGAATTTGCTATCCAATCTATTTCATTTGAATTATCACCTATATATACAAGTTTTCCTTCAACAATTATATATTTTGTACCATCTGCTGCTGTTATACTTGGTATATATTCTTTTACTGTATTATCAGTAATTGAAAGATTTCCATCCCAAGTAGTTGCAGTTAATTTAGTTATATTAAGAGTAGGATCTAGCATATACTTTTTTGATATAGACATTGAAACTTCTGAGCTATATGAATCTAAACTCATTTTAAACTTTGCTTCACTTGCACTAGAGATTGGATTATTTTTACTTAAACTGAGTATAACTGCCCCTGCTAAAATTATTATAACAATTATTGTTATAACTAATACTATTAATGATATTCCTTTGTTTCTTTGCATTTTAACACCTCTTAAAATTTATAGATTATATAATAAATATTTTATCATATAATGTATTTTAATTCAATATTTTACCAAATTAAGTAATGTTTTAACAACAAAATATTACAATACAATATGTAAATCAGAAAACTCTATAGAATAATCATATTTCTATAGAGTTTTTTATAAATTATTTAATATTTTATTTCTACTTATTACTTTAACATATCCTCTTTGCTATCTGCAAACCATTGTCTCTCATTTTTATCAGATCCAACATACATTAATTCACCACTTTTTATTTCAAATTTATTTCCATATTCTTTTGATATGATAGGAATATATTGTTTTATTGTACCTGGTATTTTATTTTCAGTTCCATCCCATTTAGTTGCATTAAGTGTTTTTGAGTCATACATAGGATTTTCTGCATATTGTTTTGCAGTATATAAAGTTAGACTTTGATTTAATCCTGAAGCACTTAATTTAAATGTTGTTTTTGAATTAGATGCTGTGAATTTTTTAATTATGTTTTCTATATCATTTACTACTTGTATAGGAATTTTCTCGTTTTTCATAGAATAATATGCTAATGTTACTAACATACCAAATACAATAATCATAATTATAATTGTTATTAATCCCTTACCTTTATTTAATTTCATAAAAACACCCTCTTTAATTTTATTATTTGCTTGCTTCCATAATTTTAGGCGCAATTTGTTTTTTTCTAGATACAACTCCAGCTAAAAATGCTCTGTTATTTTGTAGTTTAACATTAAATGCCTTTTCTACAACATCAATTCTACTTCCTAAAGCTATTATTTCAGAATTACAATTAATTATATCAGTTACAGAAACTAAGTAAGCATCTAAATTTTTCAATATTATTACTTTATTCATAGATTCTTCAATTTCAATTTGTCTATCTAATATATTATTTAAATCAATTGCATTTATTTGGGAAATTTCAATATTTAATCCGGTTACAGTCAAACTCTTTAGAATCTTCTTGTATAAGTATATCTGATATAACATCACTTAAATCTGCTCCAGCTTTTAATAAATCTAATCCATAAGTATACAAATCAATATTTAAAATTTCTGCTAATTCTTTAGCTGATTTTATATCTATTTCAGTAGTTGTTGGTGATTTAAATAGTAATGTATCAGATATTATAGCACTTAAAAGTAATACGTTAACTTCCATTTTACCCAATCCATTTATTTCTTTCAATAATCCATATAATATAGTTGATGTACTTCCAAGTGGCTTTGCAATATATTCTAATGGTTCAGATGTTTTAAAATTATCTATTTTATGATGATCAACAACCATTTTAATTTTTGCGTTTTCTATATTGGCAATACTTTGTGAAAACTCATTATGATCAACTAAAGCAACACTTTCTCCATCTTCTAATTTTGAAACCAATGTTAGTTTTAATTTTAAATCAAACTTATTAAATACAAATTTTGTTTCTTTATTAAACTGTCCTAAAACTACCATTTCACAGTCAATATCATCTCTTATTTTTAATAAATGTGTTAAGCCTACTGTAGCTGCTACTGAATCTAAATCTGGATTTTTATGTCCAAATACTTTTAATTTTTCCATTGCTTAATCGCTCCTTCGTTATTATTATTTTTTAGCATCTAATATTTTAATTAATAATTCATTTACTGTTGTAGGATTTGCTTTGCCCTTAGATAATTTCATTATTTGTCCTACCAAAAATCCAATTGCTCTATCTTTTCCAGCCAAATAATCTGAAACAGACTGATCATTACTATTCACAACTTCTTCAACTATTTTTAAAATAGCTGATTCATCTGTCATTTGAATCAAACCTTTATCTTCTACAATTTTTTTAGCATCTTTTCCTGTTTCAAACATTTCAATAAATACTTTTTTAGCCATTGCTGAAGATATAATATTTGTGTCTATTAATTGTATTAAATTTGCTAAATTTTCTGCTGCTATTTTACTTTCATTAATTTCTAAGTTTAATTCATTAAGCATTTTAGAAAAATCACCCATTATCCAGTTTGTAACTGATTTTGGATTATTACATATACTTACAGTTTTATCAAAGTAATTAGCTAATATTTTAGAATTAGTTATTTGCGTAGCATCATATTCTGATAACATATATTGCTCTATATATCTAGCACGTCTAATATTTGGCATTTCAGGTAAATTATTTTTTATATTATTTACATATTCATCTGATAATACTATTGGAGCTAAATCTGGTTCTTCAAAATATCTGTAATCATGAGCATCTTCTTTAGTTCTCATTGCATAACCAATACCCTTACTATCATCAAATCTTCTTGTCTCTTGATATATAGTTCCACCATTTTCTAGTTCTTCTATTTGTCTTCTTGTTTCAAACTCAATTGATTTTTGTATAGATTTAAAAGAGTTTAAATTTTTAGTTTCAGTTCTTGTTCCAAACTTTGGTGCTCCATACTTTCTAACAGATAAGTTAACATCGCATCTCAAAGAACCTTCTTGCATCTTGCAATCACAAACTTCTAAATACTCAAGTATTCCTTTTATTGTTTGCATATATTCAATAACTTCACTAGCATTTCTCATATCTGGTTCTGATACTATCTCGATTAAAGGTACTGCACATCTATTCATATCAACTAAAGTTGATCCAGTAAATTCATCATGTATTAACTTTCCAGCATCTTCTTCTATATGTATTCTAGTTATTCCTATTGTTTTTTGAGTTTCATTTACAAATATATCAACATGTCCACCAGTGCAAAGTGGTAAATCAAACTGAGATGTTTGATATGCTTTAGGCAAATCAGGATAGAAATAATTTTTTCTATCTTGTTTAGAAAACTTTGCTATTTTGCAATCTGTAGCAAGTCCTGCTTTAACTGCATATTCAACTACTTTTTCATTAAGTACTGGAAGTGTTCCTGGCATACCAGTACATATTGGACAACAATGTGTATTGGGATCAGCTCCATATTCAGTGCTACAATTACAATATATTTTTGTTTTAGTAGAAAGTTCAGCATGTGCTTCTATTCCTATTATAACTTCATATTCTTTAGTTTTATCTTCCATGTGCTGCCTCCTATATTTTCGGTTTCATTTTATGAAACTCTGTATTTTGTTCATAAGTATATGCTAGTTGTAATAATTTCTTTTCTTCAAATGCTGCAGATATAAACTGTAATCCTATTGGCATATTAGAGCTGCAAAAGCCACAAGGAACAGATATTGCAGGAAGCCCTGCTATATTTACTGGTACAGTATATATATCTTCTAAATACATTTCTAGTGGATTAGAAGTTTTCTCCCCAATTTTAAATGCTGTAGTTGGAACGGTTGGAAGTGCTATTATATCACATTCATCAAATACTCTTTTAAAGTCATTGATTATTAGAGTTCTAACTTTTTGTGCTTTTTTATAATATGCATCATAATATCCACTACTTAAAACATAAGTACCTAACATTATTCTTCTTTTTACTTCTTCTCCAAAACCTTCTGTTCTAGACTTTTTGTATATATCTAATAAATTATCAAATTTATCAGTTCTATATCCATATTTTATACCATCATATCTACCTAGGTTAGAAGATGCTTCAGCAGTTGCTATTATATAATAAGTAGCAAGTGAGTATTTTATATAATCCAAGTTAATATCTTTAACTTTTGCTCCTAAATTTACTAATTTATCTATAGCAATTTCAAAAGCACTTTTAACGTCTGGATTTAAGCCTTCTTTTAAAAATTCTCTAGGTATTCCAATAGTCATATTTTTAGCATCGTTTAATAAATATTTTGTATAATCTATTTTTTCTAAATTAACACTTGTTGTATCTTTATCATCATGTCCTACTATAGCATTAAGCATAATAGCCATATCTGTAACATCTTTTGTAAATGGTCCAATTTGATCTAAAGAAGATGCAAATGCAACTAATCCAAATCTTGAAACTAGTCCATATGTAGGTTTTAAACCTACTGTACTACAATATGAAGCTGGTTGTCTTATACTACCACCAGTATCACTACCAAGGGAAGCAAATGCCATATCACATGATACTACAACACTACTTCCGCCACTAGATCCACCAGGAACTTTTGCCCTATCCCATGGATTAAGTGTTTTCTTAAAATATGAACTTTCAGTAGATGATCCCATTGCAAATTCATCCATATTAGTCTTACCAAGTATTATTGCGCCGGCTGACTCTAATCTTTCTATTACTGTTGCATCATATGGAGATACAAAATTTTCTAGCATTTTAGATCCACATGTAGTCTTAACATCTTTTATACACATATTATCTTTTATAGCTATTGGCACTCCGCCTAAAAATCCTATATCAATACCATTATCTAATTTTTTTTGTAGTTTATCAGCAGTTACATATGCATATTCTTTAGTTAAATTTATGTATGCGTTTACTGTGCTCTCTAAACTATCTATTCTAGAATATACACTATCTAAAACTTCTCTTATAGTTACTTCCTTTAATTTTATTTTTTTTGCTATTTCATGAATAGTTAAACTATATAATTCCATATTACTCTACCACCTTTGGCAAACTAATGCATCCTGACTCTTTTGTCGGAGCATTTTCCAATATTTTTTCTCTGCTATACGAAGGTTTTACTTCATCTTTTCTAAAAACATTTATATTTTCTAATATATGTGTTGTAGGCTTTATGTCATCAGTATTTAATTTGTTGATTTCATTTGCCATATCCACTATATTTGATAATGTTTCAGCATAATTACCCAGTTCACTATCTAATATATTAATTCTTGATAAATCAGCTATATGTTTTATTTCTTCTATTGATATACTCATATGTGTATCCTCCTAATTAATAAGTATTATTATATATCAAAAGTGCCAAAAAATCAAGAAAATAAAGAAAAAAAATAAATAATGGATAAATTAAACAAAATGAACTGTATAATTTTTTTATACAGTTCATTATATATAAATATATTGATAAAAGGGCTGTTTTCATTTTTAACCAATTTTAAATGTTTCTTTTTTTACTAATCCAGTTGTATTTATATAAAAGTCATGTTCTTCTATTATTTTTTCTACTTTAACAGATATATCAAATATTTCATAGCAGTTTATAATATATCCATTAAATTCATTTAAATCCAAATATTTATTTACTTTATTTATAAATGACTCTTTGCCATTTACAACAAAAACAAAAGTCTCTTTTTCATAATCATTGACAATTCCTTCATTTAACCACTCAGTAAAAAACGAGTGATCTTGCATTTTTTTGTAAAACTTAGAAATTATATTTTTTAACTTTTTCTTTTCACTTTTCTCGTTGATATATACCACCTTTACATTACTTAATTCATTTGAAATAAAATTGTTTGCTATTATACATGAATGTGTATAATTTACAGTGAAACAACATAATTTAATTTTATTCATCTTTAGTACCATCCCCTTATGCATTAATTTTAGCACACGTAAAATTGTAAGTCAACGAAAAAAATTGACTATTTTTACACTCTTTTGACTAAAAAAAGGGAATTATATATTGCATTAAAATATGACACTAGCATATGATTTATTACTATCTTTTTCGCTGTTTTTAGTTGTTTATTTTTTAAAAAAGTTCTCATACTATATGTAGGGGGATTAAAAAATGCAAAATAAATTTAAAAGTATAAATATTCCATTATTAATATGTATTTTTTCTGTAATATTACTTTCACTATATACTTCAATTGGGTTATATAATAAAAACAAAATGGTTGAAAATTCATTCAGATTGCATGTTGTAGCAAATAGTAATGATTTACAGGACCAAGTTATAAAATTAAAAATTGTTGACAAAGTAGAAAATTATATAAACACTTTGTTAAATAAAGAAAATATAACAAAACAAGATGTGTATAATACTATATATAATAATATGGATAATATTTTATCAATTTCAAATAGTGAATTAAAAGAAAATAACATGAGCTATATATCTGCAGGAAAACTTGGCAAAATAAATTATGAAAAAAAAGAAAATATATATACTACAATGGATGCAGGATCTTACGATAGTGTAGAAATACTATTAGGTAAAGCAGAAGGAAAAAATTATTGGAATCTCATATTTCCAAACAAAGAAAATATAAAGAAATTAGAGGGACTAGAAAGTATAATACCTGGTATATCAGATATATATGAAGATGAAAATACTGAAGAAAAAAATACAGATAAATCTTATTCATTTAAATTTTTAGAAATAATTGAAAATATTTTTTAGTAATTTAATATATTATAATTTAAAAAGCTTTGATATCAAAGCTTTTTTATTTATGTCATAAATGATTTTTATTCATAAAAAGAGATGATGGAAATTCCATCATCTCTTTAACTATTTATATTATTCTTCATCCATTTTTTTGAAAAAACTAAATGCCCATAATCCTGAAATACCAACTAGTGTGTATATAATTTTACTTAACATTGAAGTAGCTCCACCAAAAATAGTTGCTACTAAATCTACATTAAATAATCCTATACTTCCCCAGTTAATAGCTCCAATGATTATAATTGCTAAAACTATACTATTTAAAACTTTCATAAAAACCTCCTATTTAGAAATATCATTTTCTAATAATATCATATGTATTTTACAATTAATTATACATATAAATGAGATTTTTATTAAATTTTAATTATTTTATTAAATTTCAATTTTTTTTTATTATTATTTATTTTTTTTAAATTGTTCATATAGTAATATACTCGTAGCACATGCTACATTTAATGACTCTGCACTATTACTCATTGGTATTTTAATTAAGTTATCACAAATTTTAATAATTTCTTCGGATATTCCATTTGCTTCATTACCAACTACAAAAGCACATTTACCATTAAGTATATCTTTAGAAATATATTTATCAGTTTGTAGTGATGTTCCTATGATACTATATCCTTTACTTTTTATTGTATTTATGCTTTCAGCTAGTTCACTATCGTGAATAAATATAATATTAACTCTTAAAATCGATGCCATAGTTGAACGTAATACTTTAGGTGAAAAAATATCAGTTGTTCCATCTAAACAAATTATATTTCTTACATCAAAACTATCTGCAGTTCTTATTATAGTACCAACATTGCCAGCATCTTGCAGTTTATCTAATATAAGTATATTAGTATCAATATTAATACTATCTACATTATTATCTGGTGTTGTAAGTACAGCTAAAACGCCTTGTGGAGAAACTGTATCAGTTATTGATTTAAAAACATCTGAATCCATATTTAAAATTTCAAAATTATCAATTTTTTCTAATCTACTTATAATATCTAAACCACCATTTGTTTTATTTAGTATATCATAAGAGCAAGCGATAGACAAAATGTCTATCGCTTTTTGATTATACATATCTAATAATTCATTAACTACTTTGATACCTTCTAAGTAGTATTGTTTATATTCTAGTCTAAACTTTCTTTCATTTAAACTTTTAATATATTTAACCGATTTGTTTGATTTACTAGTTATATTTTCCATACTCTTTTCCTTTTTACTGTACAGGAACTGTATCAGTTGTTGCTGGTGTTGTTGTTGTACCATCAGTTGTTGCTGGTGTTGTTGCTGGTGTTGTTGTATCTGCTGTTTTATCTGTAGCTTTTTTACCAGTTATAGTTTCAACAAGTTTTTTAAGTATAACATCATTAACTTTCATATTTTTAGTTTTGCCAATTTCATCTATTTTAGAAGAAGCAATAACTTCTCTATCAGAATCTGAATTAACTCTACCATTTTCTACTTTGCTATCTAATTTAATTATATGATATCCATAGCTAGTTTCAACTAGTGCAGTTGTTGTTGAACCAACTGATAAGTTTTTAACTGCATCTCTATATTCTGTAGCTGTATTTTCATCTAAATACATTTTGTATACTCCACCTAATTCTTTTGTTCCTGGATCCTCACTAAGTTCTTTAGCAAGTGTAGCAAAATCTTCATTAGCTAATACTCTAGCAAGTGCTGCTTCTGCTTTAACTTTTACTTCAGCTTTTTTCTCAGCTGTCATAGCTGAACCAGTTGTTGAATCAATTGTTGAGAATAATATGTGACGTGTTACAAATTCAGTCATATCTACTGCTTCTCCATAAGTTGTTTTTAAATATGCAGTAACTTCTTCATTTGTAAGTTCACCTTTTAATTTATTTATGTATGCTGTTATTATATAATCATTATAATATAATTGTTTCATTTTAATAGGGTCTATACCATCATCAGTAAATTTCTTTATTTGTGCTTGATCTTTGAATATTTCGTCTACCTTAGCTTTATCTGCATCACTAAGTTTAACTCCTGCCTCTTTAGCTTTTAATAGAATTATTTTATCTATTGCTGCTTTATTAGCAATTTGAGTTGGTATAGCATCTGCTGCATATCCATAATATTCTAACATTGGTGCAAATGTCTTATAGTATATTGTAAATTCTGAAGTTGTTAAATTTCCACCATCAAATGTAACTACTGGTTTTAAATTATTATTATAATAAAACCATCCAAATATTACAAATGCTATAACAAGTACAGCTGTAACTATTGCAATAATTACTTTTTTATCATTAGATACAGGTAATTTAAATTTTTTTGTAACTTTTACCTCTTTCAATGATTTGTCTTTTTTTTCTACTACTACTTTTTCTACTGCTACTTTCTCTACTGCTGTTTTTTCTACTGCTTTTTCTTGTTCTTCCATTTTTAATCCCCTTTTCTTATAAAATATTTAAATATATGTTAATATATACAAATTATAAATTAAGTATATCATTATAAATTTATTTTGTCAACACTACTCTAAAATATATTTATATTTTCACTTAGTTTTCACAATGGCATAAGTTTATATTTCAATATAATTGCTAACTTAAATACAATTTAAACTATATTTTATTAATCAACTATTTTAGCTATAAGCTCTTTTAAGTTTATTTGTATAAACAATAACAAGTCATTTGAATTTATATAATACTTTAATGTTCTATCATATTCATCTGATTCTAATATAACATGGTTATTTTTAATATATATTTTTGTTATTCCTAATTTTCTACATAGATTACGAACCTCAACTATTTTAATTAAATCATTTGCTTCTTTTGGTAAATCACCAAATCTATCTAACATCTCATCCACAACATTTGTAATTTCTTGTTCATCACATGCCTCAGATATTTTATGGTACATAGTAATCTTATGCATTATATTAGGTATGTAGCTATCTGGTATATATGCTGATATTGGTAAATCTATTTTAACTTCTTTTAGATTTATATTATCTTCTATTTGCCCATCTTTTTCTTGTTTAATAGCTTTTTCAAGCATACTTAAATATAACTCATAACCTACTGATGCCATATGACCATGTTGCGCTTTTCCAAGTATGTTACCTGCTCCACGTATTTCTAAATCTCTCATTGCTATCTTAAAGCCACTTCCAAATTCAGTAAAATCTTTAATTGCCTTTAATCTTTTTTCTGCTACTTCACTCAAACTCTTATTTTTCTTGTATGTTACATATGCATATGCTAGTCTACTAGAACGACCAACTCTTCCCCTTATTTGATATAGTGCAGCAAGTCCTAGTTTATCAGCATTTTCAATTACTATTGTATTAGCATTTTGAATATCAATTCCAGATTCTAATATTGTTGTACATACTATTACATCAATTTCATGATCTATATATCTCATCATTATATCTTCAATTTCACGTGGGTTCATTTGTCCGTGTGCATATTCTACTCTAGCATATGGAACTAACTCTCTTACATTATTAGTTATCTCTTCTATATTATCTACTCTATTACTTACATAAAACACTTGACCATCTCTAGATAATTCTCTTTCAATTGCGTTTTTGATTATATATTTATCGTATTCTAGTACATATGTATGTACTGGCATTCTTTCAAGTGGAGGAGTTGTTAAACTGCTCATTCCTCTAATTCCTAACATAGACATATGAAGAGTTCTAGGTATTGGAGTTGCTGTCATAGATAATATATCTATTGTTTCTTTAAATGACTTTATAGATTCTTTATCTTTAACACCAAATCTATGTTCCTCATCAACTATAAGTAAACCTAAATCTTTAAAGAATATATCCTTAGATAATATTCTATGTGTTCCTATTAAAACATCTATCTTACCATCTACTAAATCTTTAAGTATTTTTTTCTGTTGTTTCGGTGTTCTAAATCTAGATAACATTTCTACATTAATACTAAACTTTTCCATTCTTGTTTTGAATGTATTATATTGTTGAAGTGATAATATTGTAGTTGGAACTAGGTATGCTACTTGTTTGCTATCCATAACAGCTTTAAATGCTGCTCTTATTGCTACTTCTGTTTTACCGTAGCCTACATCACCACATAATAATCTATCCATAGGTTTTGTATCTTCCATATCTGATTTTACTTCTTTTATTGAAGTATCTTGATCTTCAGTAAGTTCATACTCAAAACTATCTTCAAATTCTTTTTGCCAAGGGGTATCATTTGAGAATGAGAAACCTATTGCTTTATCCCTTTTTGCATATAACAGAACTAATTCTTTTGCTATTTCTTCTACATGCTCTTTTGCTTTTTTCTTTGTTTTATTCCATTCTCTATTTCCAAGGTTATTAAGTTTAGGAAGTGTATCATCATCACACATGTATTTCTTAACATTATCTAATCCTGATATAGGAACAAATATATTTGAACCATTTAAATACTCAATCTTAATATAATCTGATGTAATTCCAACAACTTCTACAGTTTCTATGCCTCTGTAGATACCAATACCATGACTTTCATGAACAACATAATCACCAATTACTAAATCTTCAAAAGAGTTTATACTTTGACCCATTATTTTAGATTTTTTAATTTTTTTAATTGTATTTAATGTTCCTGATACATTTTCTGATATAACAGTTAATTTAAAATCATCATAATCGAATCCACCTGATAATATTCCTTGAGTTATATATATATTCCCAGTTTTAAGTTCCTTATTAAATATATTATCTAGATATGTTACGTGAATTTTATTATCTATTAATATATTTTGAATTTGTTTAACTCTAATAGCTGATGGATATACAAGAAGAATTATATTTTCTTCCCTGTCTTTAATATCCTGCACTAGTATATCCATTGAGCTACGAAAAAAGTTAACTTCTCTACAGCTAAAAATCACTTCTTTTCTTTTTGCATGAATCACTCTATCTGTATTGATTCGTTCTAAATACACATTAACAAGGTGTTTAAATTTTATTTCTATATCTTCATATGTATACATTTGATGTGTATATGGAATATATAAATGATTTTTTGAAGCTAATAATTTTAATGTTTCTATACTTTCATAAATAATATATCTTGATTTTTCTATACATTTTACTGGTTCATCTACATATATAGTAAAATCATCTAGATAATCTATAAATGATACAGTCTTATCAAAAAATAATTCAAAATATTTATCAACTAAATTTTTCTCTTCTCTATTTTCTAGTGTTTCAATATCTTTTAAAATAACTGTTTTAAATTCTTTTGTGATTTTACTAGATGCTAATTGTTTTAATTTTTCAATTACATTATTAGCTTGAGTTTCTGATATATTAAATTCACTTGCAAATGATAAACTAAATTCATTTATACCGCTTATACTTCTTTGAGTCACAACATCAAATAGAGATATTCTATCAATCATATCTCCAAAAAGTTCTATTCTATGAGGTGTATCATTATTTACTCCGAATATATCAATAATACCACCACGAATAGCAAACTGACCTTTACCTTCTACATTTGTACATCTTTCATACCCAAGACTTGTCAGTTTGCTAAGTAGTTCATTTATATTTACTTTACTATCTATGCTAAAGTCTAAATTAGCATTTTTGTAAGTTTCTATTGGTAACATTTTTTGAAGTATACTATCTATAGTAGTTACAATAATTATATTGTCGCCTGATAATATTTTTTGAGTAGCATACATTCTAGCATTATCTATTTCTTTACTTTCAGCTTCAACATCATAGTATATAATTTCTCTTGCAGGAAAGTAAACTATTTCAATTTCACTATAAAATTTAAGATCTTGTATCATTTTTTTAGCTTGAATATTATTACTACAAATTATACAAGATGATTTATTACTATATACATTTAAACTATATACTATATGTGCTTTTTGAGCATCAGTAAGTCCAAAAATGCTTAAATCTATTTTATCAGATTTAATATCATTTAATAAGCTCAAGTATTTACTGTGCTTTGGTAAATTAACAAGTAATTGGTTCATGACTTCCTCCTTAATAACCATTATATTTAAATTTATTTACTTTTGTATTTATATATTTCTCTAATTTTTTCATAAATTCTTCTGGCTGTATCTCACTATCTGCAACCATGTTTAAACCTTTTTCCCAACTTGCAGTAAGCTCAGGATTAAGTAAGTCATTCATAGAAGCTTTAACTATATCATATATTTCTTCACCTTTTTTAGTTGGAGTAAGTATTTGAGTTTTTTTATTTGAAGCTATATATCCTATTCTTTCTAGTTTTTTTGTAATTTCAGCTCTTGTTGCACTTGTACCAATACCAGCTGATTTTATTTGTTCTCTAAGTTTTTCATCTTCTATTAACTTACCTGCATTTTCCATAGCAAGTATCATAGAACCAGAATTATATCTAGTAGAAGAACTTGTCTCACCAGTTTTTATTTCAATATCATTTAATTCTATCTTTTGACCTTTTTTCAAACTTTTTAATATATCTATGTTGTTTTCAACTTCAACATCATCTTTATTCTCAGTAATATTTTCAACAATTATTTTACTAGAAATTTCTTCTTTTTCTTTACTAACAACTTCTAAATATCCTTCTTTTATACAAACCTTACCAGATGTAAAGAAGCTTTCTTTTTTTTCTACATCACTAATATCAATTGTTAAATTTATTTTACTAAATTCTGCTGCAGGATAAAAAATACATAAAAATCTTACTGTAATCATGTTAAATATATTTTTCTCTAAATCAGATAAACTGTTGTAATTTTCATAACCTTGACCAGTTGGAACTAACGCATAATGGTCTGTTACTTTTGCATCATTAACATACTTTGTTTTAAGTATATCTGTAGGATACTTCTCTGCTATCATTTTATTTAGTATACCTTTTATATATTCTTGACTATTTCCTTTAACTATTCCATTTAAGTTTTTGCTTATCTCCTTAGCAGCTGATGTAGATAATACTCTAGCATCTGTTCTAGGATATGTAAGCATCTTTTTCTCATATAAAATTTGAGCTGCTTTTAATGTATCATCTGGACTTATTTTATATCTTCTAGTACACTCATTTTGAAGCTCTGCTAAGTTAAATAACAATGGAGCATTTTCTTTTATAGTCTTTTTACTTATTTCTGATATAACTGCAGTGCCCTTATTTTTTAATATATATTCTTTTGCTTCATTTGCTATATTTTCTTTAGCAAATCCAGATTCACTATATAACATAGGGGAATCCAAATATTTAGAATTTTCTGTAACTTTCCAGTCTGCTAAAAAACTACTCTCTAATCCAAAACTTCCTTCTAATTTATAGAATTTTAGTTTAACAAAATCTCGTATTTCTCTTTCTCTATTTACTATCATACCAAGAACACAAGTCATAACTCTACCTATAGATATACTTGCTTTTTCTTCATCCATTTTTTTAGCTAAACTTTTTCCGTAAACTACAGATAAAACTCTAGAAAAGTTTATTCCTATCAAGTAATCTTCTTTTGCTCTTAAATACGCACTACTAGCTAAAGCATCGTATTCACTGAGTGCTTTAGCATCTTTTATTCCATTTAATATTGCTTCTTCTGTTTGAGAATCTATCCAAACTCTTCTTTTATCTGTACATTTACAATTAGCCATACTATCAACGAGTCTGTATATATATTCCCCTTCTCGCCCTGAATCGGTGCAAACATAAATAGTTTCAATATCTTCTCTATTTAATAATTTGCTTACAATATTATATTGTCCAGCTACACTATCTATAACTTCATACTTGTATTCTTTAGGTACAAAAGGAAGAGTATACAAATTCCAAAACTTTAATTTTTCATCATATTTATCTGGATAACTCATTGTAACCAAATGCCCTATGCACCAAGTTATAACATAATCATCTGATTCTAAATAACCATTTTGTGATCTAGCATTTACTTTTAGTACTCTAGCAAATTCTTTAGCTACACTAGGTTTCTCTGATATTATTAACTTCTTTATATTATTCACCCACTTAACTTCTACATTATACAATATAAATACCGTGAAATCAAGAGAAGATCATAAAAAATACTTTCAATATAATATAGAAATATAATTATTCCTATATTATACTAAAAGTATTAGATTTTAAAATTAAATTAACATTTCATTGTACATTATGCTATTGTTCATTGTTACTGCTGATTCTGTAATGTTGTCATTAATTTAACTCCCATTAAGGTTGCAGGTATTCTATAATTAGGTGGTAGATTTGAGAGAATAATTATACCTACTTGATTCTTCTTGTCAAAAGCAATGTAACTATTAAAATTGCTTGTTGCTCCGTTGTGCCAAATAATATTCTTTTCAGTATCAATCATCCATCCTATGCCCATTTCATCCATTCTTATGCCCATTTTTTCATATTGTTTTGTTGTTGTATTGACTTTTGTAATACTCTCGTGTCCCAATGAAAGATAGGGTAACACTTCTCCCATATGTAATTCTAAATATTTCATCATATCACCGATTGTGGAAATGATACCGCCGGCTGGAACATAGGCATCGTCAGATTTCCAATTCCAGTATCCACTTAAATTTCCTTTACTATCAGATATTCTGGTATGTTCAAGCTTAAGTTCAGATTTTATATAGTTATCCATAATGGTTGGATAATTATCACCGTAAATTTTGGACAAAACGCTTCCAACAACGGATATACCGAAATTAGAATAGTTGAAAATATACTCCCTATTTTCAAGAGTAATTCCAGCTAATTTTTCAGAAAAAGCTTTATTGCTGATACCATAAAAATCATTTTTCTCACCATGAAAAAAATTATTAATCATCTGTTTATCAAAATAATATCCCTTATAACCAGAAGTGTGAGTAACAAGTCTGGCAAGTGTTGGATAGTATTCTTTTTCAGGTAATTCCAAATATTTATCTATTGAGTCTTTAAGACTTACCTTATTTTCACTAATTGCTTTACACAATAAAGAAGATGTAAAGGTTTTTGTTATTGAACCTATTTCATATTCATATTCAGCATTTTTTAATACAGATGCATTTTCACCATATACAGTATAATTTGTCTCGCCATCTTTGATTATACCAATTGTAACTATTGCATTTTCATTATCCTTTGTAGTATATGCCAACATATCTTCAAATGTCATTTCTGGTATTAAACTCATTTTATATGAAACTACCGCAAAAAATACACCTACGCCAACTACTATAAATAAAATTAAAATCAGAACTATAGTCATTTTTTTCTTAAATTTAAACATTGCAATCTCCTTCTATATTTTCTAATATACTAATTTATCATTTCATTTAACTCATCAATTGTTATAATTGGAACGTTTAATGATTCAGCTTTTTGTAATTTACTTCCACCATCTTCACCAGCAATTAAATATGAAGTTTTTTTAGATATTGCAGATGAATGTTTTCCGCCGTTTTGTTCAATTATATTTGCTATGTCATCTCTAGAATAATTATCAAAGGACCCTGTTATACAGAAAGTTAATGTTTCTAGTTTATTAGATAACAACTCTTTTTTACTACCTTTTAAATTAACCCCTGCTTTTTCTAATTTGTTTATAATTTCTTTTGTTTTGTCTTTGCTAAAATAGTTCACAACAGATTCAGCCATAACAAGTCCAAAATCAGATAAATTAGATAACTCTTCTGTACTCTTTTCCATTATTTCATATATATCTTTATGATTTTCAGAAAGAATTTTTGCACCCTTTTTACCTATGTTTCTAATTCCTAGACCAAATATCAATTTATTCAAACTATTATTTTTAGTAGCATTTATAGAATTCATTAAATTAGTTGCTGATTTATCTTTAAAATTATCAAGTTCTAAAAAGTCTTCATATTTCAAATAATATATATCTGCAACATCACGAATTTTGTTACTATCTATTAATTTTTCAGTTATGCTATCTCCAAGTCCAACAATATCCATACAATCTCTTGAAGCAAAATGAAGTATATTTCTATATACAAGAGATGGACATGCTAAATTTACACATCTTATATCTACTATATCTTCATCTTTTTCTAGTTTCTCTCCACAATCTGGACATACAGTAGGAGGAACTATTTTAATTTCTATTCCAGTTCTCCTCTCTTTAATTATATGATCTATTTCTGGTATAACATCTCCAGCTTTTTGTATTACGCAAATATCTCCAATACGTATATCTTTCTCTTCAATATAATTAAAATTATGAAGAGTAGCTCTAGATATCATAGAACCAGCTACTCTAACTGGAGTTAAAACTGCCATAGGAGTGACTTTTCCTGTTCTACCAACTTGAATTATTATATCAGTAATGAGTGTCTCTTTTTGCTCTGGTGGATATTTGTAAGCTACAGCCCATTTAGGTACTTTAACTGTTGTACCTAATCTATTTCTAAGCTTTAAATCATTAACTTTAACTACTGCGCCATCTATATCATATTCTAACTTATCTCTTAATTTTCCAATTTCTTCAATACAAGATATAACATCATCATCTGTTATACACTTCTTAGAATAATCTAATATATGTATTCCAAGATCTTTAGAATAGTCTAAACTCTCACTATGTTTCATAAATTTTTGAGTTGTACACTTTTGAACGTTAAAAACAAATATATTTAAATTTCTATGTCTAACTAAATCTGTATTTAATTGTCTTAAAGTTCCTGCAGCTGCATTTCTAGGATTAGCAAGTACTTTCTTTCCATCTAATTCTAGTTCTGCATTTAATCTATCAAACTCACTTCTAGGAAGATATACTTCTCCTCTTACTTCGATTGTATCATTAGTTGGTAATACAGCTGGTATACTTTTTATACATAATATATTTTGAGTAACATCTTCACCAACTAAACCATCACCTCTAGTTGATCCTCTAACTAATTTACCATCTTCATATTCTAAAGATACAGATAGTCCATCTATTTTAGTCTCAACAACAAATTCTATTGTCTCACCATATTCTTTTCTTACTTTATCTGTAAAAACTAACACATCTTCAAAGTTAAAAACATCTTGCAAACTTTGCATAGGAACTTCATGTTTTACATCAGTAAACAAATCTTTTTTATTTCCTCCAATATTTTGAGTTGGAGAATTTTCATCTATACTTTCAGGATATTTTGTTTCTAATTTACTTAATTCTTGAGTTAATTTATCATATTCATAATCAGAAATTAAAGGTTCATCATTTTCATAATACAATTTATTGTGTTTCTTTATTTCTTCTCTTAATATATCTATTCTTTTATAGTCTTTAACTTTTTCATTGTTTCCAAACATATCAATTTGTTCCATACATACCTCACTTTTTATTTAATATATTATATCACATAAATAGCAAAAATAAAGAGGATATACAAAATAATTATACAAAAGTAAAAAAACAAGAAATAAGTAAGCGTTTTACCTATTTCTTGTTTAAAATTATTATAATTTATAATATTTTACTATTAAACTATTTCATTTGCTTTCCATAAACCATGTATATTGCAATAAGCATATACTTCAATATCTTTTGCATCATATACACAAACACTTGCTTCTGGTTTCATTCCAGGTTTAAGCATAATTCTTTGAATAGTTGTATCATATTTAACATATATCCAACATATATAATGTTCTTCTACCATTGGATGTTCAACACTTCCAACTTTAATATTAAGAATACCATCTTTAAGTTTTGCTACTGATATATGTTTTTCAGTAGATGCTTCAACAGTATTTGCTTCTAAACCTACCATAGGTTTACCACAACATACTAATTCTCCGCCACCTTCTTCTACAACTTCTACTAAGTTGCCACAAACGCTACATATATAAAATTTCTTCATTTAATTCACTCCTTCTAATAATTATTTGACTGTAATTCAAAATAGCTTTGTGGGTGTTTACATACAGGGCACATAGTTGGTGCTACATTTCCTACATGTATGTATCCGCAGTTCAAACATTTCCATACACTAACACCATCTTTTTCAAATACTTTACCATCTTGTACATTTTTAAGTAAAGTTAAATATCTCTCTTCATGTACTTTTTCTATTTTAGCTACTTGCTCAAATAGACCAGCTATTTGATTAAATCCTTCTGCTCTTGCTTCTTTAGCAAATCCAGCGTACATTTCCGTCCACTCATAGTGTTCACCATTTGCAGCATCTTTTAAATTATCTATTGTAGATGGTACATCATCATTATGTAACGCTTTAAACCATAATTTAGCATGTTCTTTTTCGTTACCTGCTGTTTCTTCAAATAGACTAGCTATTTGTTCATATCCATCTTTTTTTGCTTTTGATGCATAATATGTATATTTATTTCTAGCTTGCGACTCACCAGCAAATGCAGCCATTAAGTTTGCCTCTGTTCTTGTACCTTTAATATCCATTTAATATTCCCCCTTAATATTTAACATTATATACCAATTATGTATAATTGTCAACGAAAAAAATTTCATTTATTTTTGATTACTATATATATTTACATTATCATATATTGTTACATTATTTTCACTAATTACTTTATTTGAATTTATTATGATAATTATAGCTATAACAATTATTACAATTATATCTAATATTATTAAACTCATTGATATAGTCTTACTTTCATTTTCAGTTTTCTTTTTCATTTTAAATCAACCTCTCTCATAATCTTATTTTTATTATATTATTTACACTATAAATATTATATTATAATGTTATCATATATTTTGCTCTTTTACAATATGTATTCGACAATTTTCGACATATCATAAAAAGTTTAATGATATTATTATATTGTGTGTATTTTTTACTATTTAATTAAATTAGAATATAAAAAACAGCTTTGAATTAAATCAAAGCTGTTTTTGTTTATAAAAATATGGTTAGTTTCTATTAATCAAGCATAGAATTGTTATTTTTTAATATTTTTTCTTTTACTGAAGTTAATGCATCATAAAGCATGATAGATGAATAATATTCTTTCATATATTTCATTTCTGCTTCTATATCTTGTAGCTTTTTCCAAATTTCATCACTACTTATTAATTCTTTTAAATTTTTCTTCTGCTCTTTTAGTATAATCCATTTGTGTATAGCTGGATTATTACATTTAATCCATTTTAATTGTTCATCAATCCTTTTAATTATTTCTTTTTCCATATTTATCTCTCCTTTTCAAGTTATTTTTTATATAACAAGATGAAGTTCATTTAATAAAATGTCCTTAAATAATTAATTTGTAGATACATTATAACATACATGTCAAGTGGGCGACTGCTAACTATTGTCACTTTTAGTATATAAAATATTTTTTTCTTGACATAAACTTCAATTAGATATATAATATACCCATTAAAGGAGGAAGTTTTATGATTGAAATAAGATGGCATGGCCGTGGCGGTCAAGGGGCAAAAACAGCATCACTTTTATTTGCAGATGCTGCATTCAATACAGGAAAATTTATTCAAGGATTTCCTGAATATGGACCTGAACGAATGGGTGCTCCAATGACTGCATATAATCGTGTAAGTGACACTGCAATTAGAGTTCATTCAAATGTATATGAACCTGATTATGTTGTTGTTATCGATGATTCTCTAATAGGTAGCGTTGATGTTGCAAAAGGACTTAAAAAAGAAGGTGCAATACTTGTAAACACAAAGGAAACTTTAGAGAAAATCAAAGGAAAATTGAAAGGATATACTGGAAAGGTGTATGTTTTAGATGCAACTAAAATAAGTTTAGAATGTTTAAAAGCTAACTTTCCAAATACTGCAATGCTTGCAGCTATTGTAAAAATTACAAAAACAATGGATAAAGAAACTCTATTGAAAGATATGGAAGGTTCCTTCAAACATAAATTTGCTAGAAAACCTGAAGTTATAGCTCCTAATATGGAGTGTTTAATTAGAGGCTTTGATGAACTGATTGGAGGTTAATGTAAATGAGTGATATTGGAAGTAATATTTTAAAAGATGGAAATTCTTTAGAAGTAAAAACTGGTGATTGGAAAAATAGAAGACCAATTCATCTTCTTGATAAATGTAAACACTGTATGATGTGTGTACCATATTGTCCAGAAGATTGTATAATACAAAAAGATAACATTATGCTAGGTTTCGACTTAGATTATTGTAAAGGTTGTGGAGTTTGTGCTAAAGTATGCCCATTCAACGCAATTGAAATGAAAACAGAGGAATAGGAAAGGAGATTATATTATGGCAATTAGAGAAAGATTAAGCGGAAACGAAGCAGTTGCTACTGCAATGAAACAAATAAATCCAGATGTAATGGCAGCTTTTCCCATTACTCCTGCTACTGAAATACCTCAATATTTTGCAAACTTTGTATCAAATGGATCAGTTACAACTGAGTTTATACCAGTTGAAAGTGAACATAGTGCAATGTCTGCATGTATTGGTGCATCAGCTGCTGGAGCAAGAGTTGTAACTGCTACTTCATCACAAGGTTTAGCATATATGTTTGAAATGCTTTATGTAGCTTCAGGACTTAGATTACCTATAGTACTAATAAATGTTAATAGAGCATTATCTGCTCCACTTAACATTCATAATGATCACTCAGATTCAATGGGTGCTAGAGATTGTGGATTTATTCAATTATATTGTGAAAATAACCAAGAAGCATATGATAATACAGTAATGGCTATTAAAATAGCTGAAAAATCTAGATTACCTGTTATGGTATGTTATGATGGATTTATAACATCACATTCAATAGAAAACATTACACTTATGGAAAATGATGAAGTTAAACAATTTGTTGGTGAATATAATCCAACAGAATATCTATTAGATGATAAAAGAAATATTTCTATGGGACCTTTATCTCTTCAAGGACATTATTTTGAACAAAGAAAAGAAATAGCTGACGCCATGACAAATTCAAAACAAATAATTATGGAAGTATCTGAAGAGTTTTATAAAGTAACTGGTAGAAAATATGAGTTATATGAAAAATATATGTTAGATGATGCAGAGATTGCAATAACAGTATTAAATTCTACAGCTGGTATAGTAAAAGATGCAGTTGATATATTAAGAGCTAAAGGTATAAAAGCAGGAATGCTTAAACCAAGATGCTTTAGACCACTACCTTATGAAGAATTATCAAATGATTTCAAACATTTAAAAGCTCTTGCAATTATGGATAAAACTGATAGTGTAAATGGATTCTCAGGTCCGCTATTTTCTGAAATAACTTCAGGAATGTATTCATGTAATTTAAATGTTCCTACTATTAACTATATATATGGTTTAGGCGGTAGAGATGTTAAAATGGAAAATATATTTGAAGTATTCAATAATTTAGAAGATATATCTAAAACTGGTAAAGTAACTAAGGTTATTAACTATTTAGGATTAAGAGGTGATCAAGATGGCATATAGTTTAAAAGATATGGTAAATAAAAAATCTAGATTTGTAAGTGGACATAGAATGTGTGCAGGATGCGGTGCTCCACCAATTGTAAGAACTATACTTAAAACATTAAAAGAGGATGATAATGCTGTAATTACTTCAGCAACTGGTTGTTTAGAAGTATCTAGCTGCATATATCCTAATACATCTTGGAAAAATGTTTCATTTATACATAGTGCTTTTGAAAATGCCGGAGCTACAATTTCTGGTATTGCAGAAGCATATAAAGCTTTAAAAAGAAAAGGTAAAACACTCAAAAATACTAAATTTATTGCCTTCGGTGGTGATGGTGGTACTTTAGATATTGGTTTTCAAGCACTATCTGGTGCAATGGAAAGAGGACATGATATAACATACATTTGTTATGACAATGGCGGATATATGAATACAGGAACACAACGTTCTTCTGCTACTCCACATTTTGCAGATACTACAACAACTCCAGCTGGTTCAAAAATACCAGGAAAATCACAAATGAGAAAAGATTTAACAGAAATAATGGTAAAACATAATATTCCTTACGTTGCACAAACTGCAAACATAGGAAATCAAAAAGATTTGTATGAAAAAGCTGAAAAAGCAATATATACAGAAGGACCAACATATATGTCAGTTCTTTCACCTTGTCCTAGAGGATGGGGTTATCCTACTGATGATTTATTAACAATAACTAAACTTGCTGTTGATAGTTGTTTTTGGCCTCTATATGAAGTTGAAAATGGTATATATAAAGTAACATACAAACCTGCAAAAAAATTACCTGTTGAAGATTTTTTGAAAGTACAAAAAAGATTTAAACATCTATTTAAAGAAGAAAACAGATGGATGATTGATCAACTACAAACAGAAGTAGATAAAAAATGGAACTACTTGCTTAAACAAGAAGAATTTACTAACAGTTTAGATAAATAATAATAAAAACAACTTATAGACTACTTCAGTAGTTTATAGGTTATTTTTTACTTCTTTTAATTAATACCTCATATACCTTTACATGTTTACATAATTATGGTATAATACTAAAGCATAATAAATTATTAAAATATAGTAATTACTATATTTAGGAGGAATAACAATGGAAAATTTACGGCCACATCACGTAGTATGTTTAACAAGGCTTTACCCAGCTTTACAATTATTTACACAAAATGAAAAGCTGTATTACGATTTAATAAAAAATGAGTTAGAAAAAAGTACAAATCTAAAATCCTCACTTTTAGAATATTGCAAAATTACATGGGGTACTATATATAGTACTGAAGTAATGAAAATTTTATCAAAAGTTATAACTGATGGAAAATTTATAACAGCTGAAAGTTCTTGTGATTCTATTTGCTCTGCATGTTATGGAAAGATTGATGAAAAATGTGTTGGTGAAGATAGAATTCAAATTATGGATAGCATCTCAACATGTATACTTAATCTGCAAAGTAATGTTTTAACAAACGTTGATTTAAAAGATAATACAAATTTTGATAAAGTATGTAATATTTGTGGTACCAAAGATAAATGCAGTCTTATTAGACGGGCAATTAACAACATATAAAAAGAAGAAGATAATTTCTATATTAGAAATTATCTTCTTCTTGCTTATCTATTATTTTAAATTATCTTTTTATAATTTATTGCCAAGAGAAAGTTTTAGATCCTTCAATACTAATCTCAATTCCAATTCCCATATGTGTACCTATATCTAAAGCATTTAAAATTGGTTCAAAATTATATTTACAATTTAAAGTTTTATTTTCTAAATACATTTCAACAAAAATATCTCTATTACCCTCACTTATCATAGTATTAATTATTTGTTTATATGATTCTCTATTAGTTTTAGCTTCTAATAAAGTTAATTTTGGTGCAGTTATATTTCCGTCTACTGATTTTATTATAACTGATTTACTAGCATACTTTTCAATTGAATCCAATATATACTCTGTAAATTCTTCTTTGTTATAACCAAATTCATTTGTTATACTTGTAATCCAACCTTCATCTGTAGATTTAATTGTGTCTTCAACATTTTGACCAACAAAATATAATTTCATTCCTCTACTATCTGCATTTATTCCAATTCCCATATGTGCTGAAACACCTAATTTATTTAATACTTCTTTTATATTATATACAAAATATTTTTTATCTTGTTTTTCATAAGATGATATAACCATTGTTTCATCGTTAATGATACCTTTTAATATTAATGCATATGTATTTCTATTATTTTTTGCTTCTGCTTCTGTTAATTTAGGTGCACTAATATTTCCATCCAATGATTTTAGTAATATTTCTTTACTTGCATATTTTTCAACTGAATCTAGTAAATAATCTATAAACACTTCTTCATCAGTTTTAACAATAGGTGCTATTTGTTGGACATTTTCATTTGTATTATTTTTTTGTAATAGAAAAAATACTGTAACTCCAAATGCTATTACTAATAAAAATATTATAAATATTAAAAGTTTAACTAACCCTTCTTTTGTTTTTTCCATTTAATTTATCCTTCTTTCGTATACTTATATTGTATAATGAATATAAAAATAAATCAAGCAAAGTATAAAAAAACATCATATAATGTATATGTTACATTATATGATGTTTTAAAACTATATTTTATTATACATATTTAAATTCATTATCTTCCAATAAATTTTCGCTTTCTTTTTGCTTTATATTATCTGCTCTATTAATTAAATATGCTGGTATATACGCAATTGTCATTGCACAGAGTGCAACAGCTTCAAGCCAAAATATTGGTGGCATATATTTAACAAATGGATATATTTTATATATATGAGCAGGTAATTCACCCATCATAATATAATTAGTTTTAAATATACTATTAAAAATTGACATTACAACTACAATTCCATTTCCAATTATATATGCTTTGACTATATCTTTTTTACTTATTTTATATTCTAAAATTGTTAGTACAAATATACTACTTAGTAACATAAAATGATGGCTTATGATAAATTGCCAAAATATAAATCTGTCATAACTAAATTGTAAATCTGGCCATACCATAGCTGGTATAGGTCCTACAAATGTAAAAAAATATATCACACTATATAGTTTTTTATTTCCTGTTATTAATACATATATGAATAGATATCCAGTTATAAAGCAAAAGTGTAATGGTAAATCTATTCTCCAGTCATAAACTTTAAGTACTACTAATGATATATAGTATATTGTCATATTAATAAATAAGACTGCAGCTAATATATATCTTATATTTTGTTTGCATTTAAGAGACTTTAATTTATCTCTATACATAAAAATAAGTAGTATTCCAATAATTGTTATAATCGTTATAAAAATATGTACTGGCCCAAATAATATAAATGGGGTTCCACCTATTTTAGTAAAAAAATCTTTCATTCTATCCCCTCTATTTCATTTTCATTGAAATAACTTTTGATATTCCGTACTCTTCCATTGTAATACCATACACAGTTTTAGCTACTTCCATAGTACCTTTTCTATGAGTGATTACAATAAATTGTGTATCTTTTGAATATTTTTTAATATATCCAGCAAATCTTTGAACATTTATATCATCCAATGCTGCCTCTATCTCATCTAGTATGCAAAATGGTGGTGCTTTAATTTTAAGTATTGCAAATAGAAGTGCTGTTGCTGTAAGTGCTCTTTCTCCACCAGATAAAAGCATCATACTTTGCAATTTTTTACCTGGAGGTTGAACTTCTATTTCAATTCCAGATTCTAATATATTATTTTCATCAGTAAGAGATAGTGATGCTTTTCCACCACCGAATAATTCAGAAAATGTTTGTGCAAAATTTTCATTGATTATTTTAAATTGTTTAGAAAATTGACTTTTCATAAGTGTTGTCATATTTGATATTAAGTTTTCTAATTTTATTTTAGTTTCATCTAAATCTTTTTTTTGTAGCGTTATAAAATCAAAACGTGCTTTAGTATTATTATATTCATCAATTGATGAAACGTCAACATCTCCTAAGTTTTTTATTTCATTTCTTATTTTTTCTGCATTTTTGTATAAATTAGATGTATCTTCTATAACAGGTAAAGTTTTAAAATATTCTTTAGCAGATGATATAGTAAATTCATAATCATCCCACATTTTATTTTTCAAGTTATCTATTTCTATATCAAACTTTATTCTTCTATTTTCTATTTTAGATTTTTCTTCTTTTATTTTGCCTATTTTACTAACACTTTGAAGCATTTTAAGTTCTAAAATATCTTGTTTACTAATGCAATCTTTTCTATCTATTTTTAATTTTTCTGATATATCTAAATAGTCTTGTTTAAATTTCACTAAAGACTCAACATCTTTTGCTGTAATATCTATATCCTTTTGAAAATTTATTATATCTAATAGATATTCATCTTTTTGCTTATTTCTTTTATCAATACCATCTGCAAAGTTTGCAATATCAGTTTCCAATTTAGTTTTCATTTCATCAATAGATAGAGCACTTTCATCAAATGAAGAAAGTGATATTTTTAAATTAACTATATCTTCATTTAAAAAGTTTATTGTCTGTTCTTTTGCTTTATTAAATCTTGTATATTCTTCTACTTCAGAATTCAAATCAGTTATTTCATTATTCATATTGCTTATGTTCTTATTGATTTGATATATATGTTTTACTAAGCTTTCATTTTCATTTAAAAGTATCTTTTTTATTTCTTCGGATTTTAAATTGTTTTCTTCAGATTTAGTTATTTCTTTCTTTATATTTTCAAGCTTTTCTGTATAAGTAGCAACTTCAATACTTAATGAATCTCTAGAAATTTTTAAGTTATTTAATATTTCTTGAACATCATTTAATTTAGGCATTATTTCTAAAATTTCATTTTTGAAGTTTTCTTTTTCCTTCTCTTTTGCATTAATAAGTTTTCCAAGAGATATTATCTTATCATCTCTACCAATCAATCCAGTAGATCTATTTGAAGTTTGTCCACCTGTTATACTTCCAGATGAAGCTATAGCCTCACCATCTAAAGTTACAATTCTTATTTGACCTTTTGTTTTAGAATATATATAGTTAGCACTATCTAAGTCACTTACTATAATACATTTATTTAAAGCATGATTTATAACATTTTCAAATTTTTTATCAAATTTTAGTAGTGAAATTGCACTACCAATAAATCCATTATATTGTGAAAATTTACTTACATCTTCATTTTCAACTTTTCTCATACTTGTAAGTGGTAAAAATGTTGCTCTTCCGTATGAGTTAGTTTTTAAATATTCAATTAAACCTTTAGCATCTTCAGGTGATTCTACAATTATATTTTGAATGTAATTACCTAAAGCAACTTCTATAGCTTTCTCATATTTTTCATCTGTGCTAATAGCAGTTGCTACAGTAGAATAAACATTTTTAACGTTATTATCTTTAACATAATCAAGTACACATTTTACGCTTTTAAAGTATCCTTCATTCTCGTTTTTTAAATTTGTTAAATATGAAAACTTTGATTTAACACTCATAAGTTCTTCATTTAATTTGTTTTCTTTTTCAGTAATTTCACTTATTAATTTATTTTGATATTCTAAAACAGTATTATTTGAATTCATATCTTCATAATTTTTTTTAAGGTTAGCTACGTTTTTATTCAAAACTCCAGTTATATCATCTTGATTCATAATTAATCTATCTTTTTCAAATACATGACTTCCTGATGTCTTTTCTACATTTGAAATTTGTTTTTTATTTGATTCTATAGTAGCGCTACTTGAAGATATTTCTAAGTTATATTCATCTATATTCTCATCTAACTCTTGAACTTTTAGTTTTAGTTCCTCTATATGCTCGCCTTTTTCATCTAGTGTTTTTACTATATCAAATAGTGAGTTTTCTTTTTCTTTTAATTCGTTTTCAAACTTTACTTTATTTAAATTCAAAGATTCTTTTTTTTCAATTTTTATTTTAATTTCATCATTTAATATACTTATTTTACTAAGTTCTTCACCTATTTCGATTTCAAGTCTAGATATATTTTCTGTTCCATTTTGAATACTTAAAGTATTTAATTCAATTTTAGAATTCAATTTTTCTGAATTGTTTTCAATTTCAAAATATTTAGCTTGACTTTCTTCTATTTTAAAGTTTATTTCTTCTAATCTATTTTTAATATTAAGTTTAGCTTTTTCAAGTTCTATTGTGTCTTTTTCTTCTAAATTTATATCATTTTGAAGTGTTTCAATTTTACTATCTAATTCAGCTAGTTTTTCAGCATTTTCTCTTAAACTAGTTAAAAATATATTTACATCTAATTCTTTTAATTTATCTCTAAAATTTAAATATTTTTTTGCTTTAATACTTTTTTCCTCTAAAGGTAAAATTGTATTTTCTATCTCACTTAATATATCATTAACTCTTGATAAATTATTATCCGCATTTAATAATTTTCTAGTAGCTTCTTCTTTTCTAGTTTTATATTTCATTATGCCAGAAGCTTCTTCAAATATGGCTCTTCTTTCTTCTGACTTATTTGATAAAATTTCATCTATCTTACCTTGTCCAATTATACTGTATCCATCTTTACCAATACCAGTATCCATAAACATTTCTTGTACATCTTTAAGTCTACATTCAGTAGAATTAATTAAATAATTACTTTCACCTGATCTAAATACTCTTCTAGTTATTACAACTTCACTATATTCTACTGGTAGTGAACAATCAGAGTTATCTAAGTATAACGAAACTTCAGCAAAACCAACTTTCTTTCTGCTTTCTGTTCCTGAAAATATAATATCTTCCATTTTGCTTCCACGCAAAATTTTAGCACTTTGTTCTCCAAGTACCCATCTTACAGCATCAGCTATATTACTTTTACCACTTCCGTTTGGTCCTACTATTGTTGTTATACCTTCTAGAAAATCAATTTCTGTTTTGCCAGCAAATGACTTAAAGCCTTGCATTTCTATCTTCTTTAATTGCATATTATACCTCTTCATCTATTATTTAAATATTACCTTATTATATTACATATAACAAGATAAATCAATAATAATATTGTAAAATGCTATAAAATAACGTATTTTGTCGCATTTTCATATATATTAATGTTAATTTTTTATTACCAAGAATATAATTATTCATAATCTAATTTTGACAAAAAAAGAATGTATTTCTACATTCTTTAGATAAATAATACATGTATGAATTTTATGTAAGAAAAGCTGTTATGCTTTCCTTATTGTAAAAATAATTTTATCTTCTATAATTTATATAATTTTGTATATAAATTTGAAATTAAAAATTTTACAATACTATAATATTCCTATTACTAGTTTCTACATCTTGAGCAGCATGGTGAACATGTTGGACAACATGGGCAACATGGTGCAGGCTTTGGACAACATGGTTCAGGTTTTTTACAGCACGGTTCAGCTTTTTTGCAACTTGGTGTAAGTTTTAAATTAAAGCATACTTCTCCAACATCTTGACCGTCATCATGTCCTTTATTATCATATTCTTTGTTACAGCACATATTATTTACCTCCTATATACTAGCGATTATCGCTAATATATACTATGTACTTTATCTATTAATTGCTACATATATTTGCAATGTTATTATACTTGTACATAATATGCATTTTAAAAAATCAAATAAAAATGAATGTATTTTCATACATTCATTTTAAAATAAATAATATTATATGATTTTTATGTAAGGAAAGCTGTTAAGCTTTTCCTTTACTCAAATTATTCTGCGTCGTATTCTTCTTCTTCTTTAGAATCGAATTTAGAATCTCTTTGAGTTAAACAATTACAATAACATTTACAATAGTCACATTTACAATTATTTTGTTTATTTTCAACTTTAACTATTTTCTTTTCACAGCATTTGTTTTCGTTACAGCATTTGTTTTCGTTACAGCATTTGTGCTCATAACAACATTTGTTTTCATCATATAACATAATATTACTTACCTCCTATACACTAGCGTCTACCGCTAATATATAGTATGTACTATATATTATAATTGCTACATGAAATATTTATTTTATTTTACTTACTTATAACCTTGTTTTCACTCAAACTATGGAACATACCATATAAGTATGTTGTTATAGGTATAGTAGAAATCATACCTATTGTTCCACATAGTCCTCTTAAAATTTCTGAAGCTATGAAGTCAGAATTTACTATACTTACCCAATTAGAATTATTTAGTATAAACAAAATTATTAAAATTAAAGATTCTCCAACATATGCTAGTATAAGTGTATTTGACATTGTTCCCATAGCGTCTTTTCCAACATTTAATCCTGATTTAACTAACTCTTTTGTAGATATATTACTATCTGTTTTAGTAAGCTCATTCATAGTTGAAGATATACTCATAGCTATATCCATAGTAGCACCTACCGTTCCTATTATGATACTAGCAAAAAATAATCCATATACATCAATAGAAGTTCCATTTGACACGTATATGAGCATTTGCGCGTCTTCATTGCTAAGTCCAGTTATTCGTGCTAAACTTGATATTACTATTGCTATAATAGCTGATATTAGAACTCCAGATACTGTACCTATTATTGATACTAAAGATTTTCTATTAAATCCACCCACCAATGTTAACGTTACAACTGATATAAAAATACATATCAGTACAGACATAATAATTGCATCATGTCCATTAAGTATAAGTGGAACTAGCATATAAAAGATAGCAAAAAATGTTATAGCAAGAGATATTACAGTTTTTACTCCTTGTTTTTTTCCAATAAGTATTATAGTAGCTATAAATATTATAAGTACTATAGTAAGATATGGCATTCTATCAACATCTTTTACTATAAACTTATTTCCCTCTGATACTGATTCATCTAATATTACATATACTGTTGTGCCAACTTTTAGCTCTTTAATTTCTGAACTATCCAATACTTGCAATATATAATTTGCTTCATATTCTTTATCAACATACTCTGAGTTCTGAATTATTTTTACTTTAACTTTTTGATATTTTGATCCATTTTCTTCAGATTTATAAACAGATATGCTTTCAGTTATTTTTGCCTTATATTCTATTGGATTTGAATTTTCTTCTTGTATTGTAAATTGTTCTTTATTAATATTTTCATCATTTGGATCATAATTTCCATATATATTTAAAACTGAAATAAATAATACAATAATAATTATTGATATTTTTCTTATTTTATTCATTTGCTACCCCTATTCAATTATATTAACTAGTTCTGCAATAGCTTGTACAGGATAACTTTCTGCTACAGGCCCTACAAATGTTACTTCTACCTTATCGCCTATTGTTATTTCGCTTATATCGATTGCTCTACTAAGTGGAACTTTTGTAATCAAAGTTTTTTTATCTATTCTAATTGATGCTTTATCATAATATGTATCAGCATCTTTTTTACCTTCAACTAATATAGTGACCGTATCACCAAATCTCGAAACATTTATAACCGTACCCCTTATGTCTATTCTAAAAATTTTAGTTTTATCTACATAATTATTATATACAGTAAATATTGATAATCCCAACACTATTAATATTATTGCTATTAAAACTATTCTTTTCATATTACTCACTCCTTAAATTTATTATTAATTATTTCTTTTTTTTACAAACAAAGCAAATTCTTTAAAAAAGTCAGATTTATCTTCAAAAGTTTTTGCAATTTGTATAGCTTCATTTGTTAATGTTTCAAGAATCTCATTTGATTTTTCAGTGCCATATATTGTTGCAAATGAGCATTTTTTCATCTTTTTGTCATTACCAACTGGTTTACCCATTATTTTTTCTTCACCTATTTCAGAGAGTATATCATCCTTTATTTGAAAAGCAAGACCAATTTTATCAGCATACTCTGTAAGTTTAGATATATCAGTTTCACCTGCTCCAGCTAATATTGCTCCTATTCTTACAGAAGCCTTAAGTAATGAGCCAGTTTTGTTTTGATGCATATATTCAAGTAATTCATACGGTATATCTTTTCCTTCACAGTCAATATCCACATACTCACCAGATATCATTCTAAATACAGATTTAGAAAATTCATTATATGCTCTCACTTTATTTTCCAAGTTATGTTTGTCCATTAGTGATTCACTAATTAATTCATATGCACCATTTAAAAGTCCATCTCCTGCAAGTATTGCTGTACTTTCTCCAAACACATTATGATTAGTAGGTATGTTATGTCTAAAATCATCATTATCTATAGCTGGTAAATCATCATGTATCAAAGAAAAATTATGAACCATTTCCATTGCAATAGCAAATGGAATTGCATTTATATAATCGTCTTTAAATAATTTGTATGTTGCAATTAGTAAAATAGGTCGAAGCCTTTTTCCACCAGCCATTAAACTGTATTTCATTGATTCTAGAAGTCTACGTTCAGGAACATTTTTTATATCAATAGATGTATCTAAAAATTTATTTATTTCTTTTGTATACTCTAAAATTTGCTCTTTAAATTCCATGTATTTCCTCCAAACTTATATTTTTTTATAATTATATTATATCACATCTTATATTTAATTTAAACACTTACATATTTTTAGACATATTACTTGTAAATTTGAACAATATATTGTATAATTTTCTATACAAACAAGGAGGATATAAATGTTAGATAAATTATATACTAATTTAGATGAATGCATTGATGATACTTTTAAACTTTCTTCTATATATGCAGATGTTGGCGTAACTGAAAATATAGGTGGACCATTTGGAAGTGGAATAATACAAATAATAGATGGAAAATACAAGATATTAGTAGTTGAAAGAAATACTGTAATATCTGATAAAGATGCTACATGTCATGCTGAAGTAAATGCTATACGACAAGCAAGCAAAATACTGGATAGATTTGATTTAAGTGACTGTATATTAGTAACAACATCAAAAAGTTGTCCTATGTGCATCTCAGCTGCTTGCTGGGCTAAGATAAAAGTAATATATTATTCTTTAGACTATGAACTTGCAACAACAAGTGGATTTAAAGATAACAGTATACTAGAATATTTACAAGATAAAAATAGCATCATAACAGAGAATAAAAAAAACAGTGAATATGCTGAAATTCCTTTTATAACATGGTCAAAAAAGCAAAATAAAGTTCAATATTAAATAAAGACAGAACTGATAAGTTAATTTAACTTATCAGTTCTTATTTATTTATAATTTCTTACCTATATAATTACCATTTTTATCATACATGTCTCCATTTTTTCTAACACTACCTTCATAATTTCCAGATTGATTAAAAAGACTTTCACCTTGTATAATTATGGGAGTTAGAGTACCATTGCTATTAATTATATATCCATAACCATTCTTATTTTCATTTTTATTATTTGACATTTAGTATACCTCCTTTAAATTTTTAAAAGAGTATTATTAACTTTAATATCCATATTATACCATATATTAGATATAATGTCAAATTACTTTTAACTACATATCTCCAAAATATTGAACAACTTTATTATATTCATCTTTTCTATATTCATCAGTACCTGAATTTATTTTATCAATTTGAAAAAATTTCTTAGTCTTTATACCGCACATAGCAAGCGTACCCTTTATAAATTGACTTTGTATCGGATTATGTAAAATAGTTTTGTATATGACCTTAGGTGTTTCCATTGTAGTTACAACAATAGCTTTTTTATTCAAGATACCTTTAAGACCCATTGAAGTATGAACGTATGCGAAATCTTTTAAAAATACCTTATCAGTAAATCCTTTTAAGATTGCTGGCGTAATTCCCCACCAAATAGGAAAAACAAATACTAAAACATCAGCATCTTTTATTTTATTTTGATACTCATAAACTTTTTCATCTGCGGCGCTACCACTTGCAAAAACTTTTAAATCTTCACCTTCCATAACAGGATTAAAATTATCCTTTATTAAATCTATTACCTCTACTTCATGTTTTTTACTTAAAACATCTTTTATACTTTGTGTTAATTGTCTATTAAAACTTTTCTCATATGGATGAGACTCTACTACTAAAAATTTCATATTTCCACCTTTCCTATATAAATATTACTAAATATATTTTTAAATAACTATTCTCTCTTATTTTTATACTTTTCTTAAAGTTTATACTAACAATTGTATAACATTTTGCAAAATTAGTCAAGTATTAATAATAAAAAGCAAAGAGCAAGATAAATATCTTACTCTTTGAAATATTTAACCACGCTTTCACATGCATTAACTAAATGTACTAATATTATATGCAAATTATTTTAAAAGTATAAAAACAGAGAATAAAATTTCTTTTATCCTCTGAAATAACAACTACCACATTTACATGTGCAACAACTTAATGTACTATAATTATAATATATATCTTGTTAAAAGTCAAGTGATTTACCAAATTTAAGGTTATTACAGACTAATAAATATCTTCATTTGATAACTTATTTAAATATATTTCTAAAAGTAAATTTAGATCTTCAGTAAAATCTTTTGCAGATTGTTCTGAATTCTTTTCTAATTCTTCTACTATTTCAAAAGCAAATGAACTTGATTCATATTTATTCCAATCACTTTGAAGTTTACAATTTATACATGAACCAGTTTTCTTTGAAAATTCAAAACGATTTTTACTTGCTTCTATATCTGGAGCAATGAACAATAATATCTTACCTGTTTGAGTATTTGTTATCTTACATATTCCACCTATTTGTTTTCTGTTTTTATATTCATATATTAATTCCTTTTTATTTTGCATATCGATTCCCCTTTAGTAATTTAGTATACACTTCATATTTACTTTTGTCAATAAAAAAGCAAGATTATATACAATTTATACAATCTTGTTCAAATTACTTTTATCCACCTAATGTAATATCTTGATCTTGATACCATTCCAATGCATTATATAAATGTTCTGGTTTAAAGTCTGGCCACATATCTTCAACTACATATATATCTGAATATACAGTTTGAATTGGAAGCATTCCACTGAGTCTACGTCTACCTCCCCAACGAATAAGCAAATCTATTCTAGGAATATCTGCTGATGCTATTTTTTCTACCATTTTTTCTTTACTTGAAGCATTATCGTATCCATACGTTAAATCCCAATACCAACCATAGTTTACTAAAAAGTTAATCTTTATTTTACCTGTTCCAAATTTAGTTCTCTTTGTATATGGAAGTAATTCTTTAGGAAACATATCTGAATTAGTATTACCGACTACAAGTAACTCAGCATCACGTTTTGAAAGCTGTTGTACTGACTTTATACAAGCATCTACAAAAGCATTTCTTTGAACTTCAGGTCTCTTTGTATTATCTTGAGTAAATCCAAAAAAAGTAACTTCCTCAATTCCTAGTTTTACACATATATCATATACATCTAATCCTGGATTTATTCCACTATCATACCCCTCATGCTTTTCTAAACTTTTACCTACTGCCCATCTTCTATTACCATCTGGTATTATAGCAATATGTTTTGGTAATCTTTTGAACTTTTGTATTTCCATATATATTTCTCCTATCCCTTCAATTAATACATATATTAATGTTAATATTTACTTATACTTTATTGTTTACACTAAACAAAGCATTATACTGATTATATGAAGTTTTGATAAATATTTATATATTTAGACAAAGCAAAAAAGATAATGAAATTAAATGGTACCCTTTGTCAAGGACACGAATAAAAAAAGTGTTTAAAGTGGTAATGTTTATTAAGCTATAAGATGATTTCTGTATTGTACAGGAGTCATCTTTTTTAATCCCCATTGATAT
>Ga0209100_1000293_pt1 | contig 49408 bp, 41 predicted proteins | sample lystaG_FD_185480 | JGI IMG/M metagenome (GOLD analysis project Ga0209100, IMG submission 185480) | Glacier valley bacterial and archeal communities from Borup Fiord, Nunavut, Canada, to study Microbial Dark Matter (Phase II) -... | ecosystem: Environmental > Aquatic > Freshwater > Ice > Glacier ... | reverse complement strand
GAGCCCCACCCCTCCGACCTCGATCACCACGTGGGAATGGGCTCCCGCCGGAGCGGAAATGCTCGTCACCGTGCCGCGGACCGAGGAGATCACTGAGCGGCCCGACGGGTACCGGAAGCGCCCGACGCAGTGCGCACGCGCGCGGCCGCCGGGACGGCTCCTGCGCCGGTCCTCGAGCCGACGCTGGCTTCGTGTTCGGCAGCGCGCCAAGCCTCTTGCGCTGAGGTAAGTCGAACCGACGCCGGGATGACCGCGTGACCGCGCCACGCGTGGCACAGAGCGAGCGCGAGAGCATCGGCGGCATCCGCCGGTCTGGGAATCACGGCGAGCCCCAATATTCGGGCTACCATCGCGCCGACCTGATGTTTGTCTGCGGCCCCGTAGCCGGTGACGGCCGCCTTCACTTCACTCGGCGTGTGCAGACTCACCGAGAGTCCACGCGCGGCGGCGAGATGCAGCGCGACTCCGCTCGCCTGTGCAGTTCCCATCACCGTTTTCAGATTGTGTTGAGCGAAGACCCGCTCGAGGGCAACCACCGTGGGCGCGAATTCATCGAGCGCTGCAGAGATTCCCTCTGCGATCTGCAGCAGGCGCTGCTCGAGTGGAGTGTCGGTGGCGGTACGGATGACCGCGACGTGAACGAGCGTCGCGGTGCGGGTCGGCGAGACATCCACGATGCCGACGCCACACCGGGTCAGGCCGGGGTCGATGCCGAGAACCCTCAAGCGAACATCCTCGATCGCAGACCCTCCGTCGATCGTGTGCGCTCGGCGCCCGCTGTAAACGACTTTCTCTGTCGCGCACTGCCGGATGTCACCGCTCTATTCTTGGTCCAATTCCGCTTGAACCTCCGGCGACACGTCGTAGTTCGTATATATGTTCTGCACATCGTCGGAGTCCTCGAGTGCATCGATGAGCTTCATCACCCGTCGCGCGACGTCTGCATCAACGTCGACCGTCAGGTGTGCAACGAATTCGGCATCCGCAGAGTCATAGTCGATTCCTGCCGACTGCAGTGCCTGCCGCACCTCGACGAGGTGAGCTGTATCGGTGAGGACCTCGTACCCGGCGCCGCGATCGTTGACTTCGTCCGCGCCGGCGTCGAGCACCGCCAGCAGGATGTCGTCCTCCCCCACCCCGGACGTCTTGGTGATCGAGATGACTCCTCTGCGCGTGAAGTTGTAGGCGACGCTCCCTGGGTCGGCCATAGTGCCGCCATTGCGGCTCATGAAGGTGCGCACGTCGGCCGCCGCCCGATTGCGATTGTCCGTCAGGCACTCGACCAAGAGGGCAACTCCTGCGGGTCCGTACCCCTCGTACATGATCGTCTGGTAGTCGACCGCCTCACCGAGTTGACCAGACCCGCGCTTGACGGCGCGGTCGATATTCTCATTGGGCACCGAGGTCTTCTTGGCCTTCTGGATCGCGTCAACCAGGGTCGGATTGCCCGAGAGGTCTGCGCCGCCGATCTTGGCCGCAACCTCGATGTTCTTGATGAGCTTGGCGAACGACTTCGCACGGCGGGAATCCTTGATCGCCTTCTGGTGCTTGGTGGTTGCCCATTTGGAGTGGCCTGACATGCTGATTACTCTACGGCTGGCCGTCTGGGACTGGTGTCGGTAGTGGCGGTAGACGCAGGCCCAGTCGGGCCAGTTCCAGTCCGGCGAGCGCGCGGATCACCTGTTGGTTGCCGGTGCGCCATGCACCGACCGGGTCCGGGCTGACCGCCTGCACAGCATCCAATCGCTGGGTCGCCAACGCTCGCAACGCCAGGAGGTCCAGACCCACCCCGACTTTGAGGCCGCGTCGCGCTCGCGTCGCGGCTCTGATGAAGCGGGTGCGCGGAATCAGCCACACGAGCAGAATCGTCAGAATCGGCAATGCCGCGATACCGATACCCAGTCCCGTCGCGAGCTGGTTGACCGCCAACTGCTGACTCTGGCCCGCGCTTTCCAGGGCGGCGCCCGCGCCGCTGGCTTCGTCGAACGGCGCGCGGATTCCCCCTCCGATCAGCGGAACATTCCCCAGGTTGGTTCCGACATCCGTCATCGTCTGGCGGAAACCCGCCCCTGCCGCCTCCATCTGCCGTCCGTATTCGGCGAGATTCTCCACCAATCGGTAGACGACACTGCCCACCCAGACCCACGCGCTAATCAGGGCGATCGAGAGAATATCGACGGTGATCTGTCGACCCCGGGAGGCGGGAAAATCCGAATACATTTTCATACTCCCACTCTGGCACGCGGGGTTCGCCCGGCCCTGTATCGATCACCAAAGATCATCCTGAGAGCCCAACTGTCACCGCTGAGCCACAAGACCGAGAAACAAACGATGAAAGCGCACCTCCCCCGAAAGTTCGGGATGGAAGGAGGTTCCGACAAGCGCACCCTGCTGCACCGCCACCACCGATCCATCGCCGAGTGATGCGAGCACGGTCACATCCTCGCCCACCTCCTCCACAACAGGAGCCCTGATGAAGGTCGCGTGCACCGGCTCGGGGCCGAGCGCAGGCACGTCGAGCTCGGTTTCGAATGAATGAACCTGGGACCCGAACGCGTTTCGGCGAACCGCAACGGCGAGCCCGCCGAAGGTCTGTTGACCAACGATTGCATCGTTCACCCGGTCACTGATCATGATCAGTCCAGCGCAGGTGCCGAAGACCGGCATCCCCTCGTTGATCCGTTCGGTGATCGGCTCGGCGAGACCCACGAGGCGACTCAGCTTGTCGATCACCGAGGATTCACCACCCGGAATGATCAATCCACCGACCATTGCCAGTTCCTCGGGCCTCCGAACGCGCACGACTCGAGTACCCAGGTGTTCCAGAACCTGCACATGCTCGCGAACATCACCCTGCAGTGCGAGAACGCCGACCGTCACAACGCTCACGTGGGGCCATCACCGAAGCATTCGACAGTGACTACCAACCACGCTCGGCAAGACGGTGTGGCGCAGGCAAGTCCGCGACATTGATGCCGACCATCGCTTCGCCGAGACCACGCGATGCCTCGGCAATCGCTTCCGGATCATCGAAAAAGGTCGTCGCGCGCACGATGGCCGCGGCCCGTTGCACCGGGTTTCCCGACTTGAACACCCCGGATCCGACGAACACCCCGTCCGCGCCGAGCTGCATCATCATGGCTGCATCGGCCGGGGTCGCCACCCCGCCGGCCGTGAAGAGGACGACCGGCAGTTTTCCGCTTTTCGCGACTTCGCGAACGAGTTCATACGGGGCCTGCAGGTCTTTGGCGGCGAGGTAGAGCTCCTCCTCGGACCGTGCGGCGAGGGCGCGAATTTCACCGAGGATGGTGCGGATGTGCTTGGTAGCCTCCGAAACATCCCCCGTGCCGGCCTCGCCCTTAGACCGGATCATCGCGGCACCCTCGGTGATGCGCCGGAGCGCCTCGCCGAGATTTGTGGCGCCACACACGAACGGCACGGTGAAGTTCCATTTATCGATGTGGTTGGCGTAATCCGCAGGGCTCAACACCTCGGACTCGTCGATGTAATCCACCTTGAGCGCCTCGAGTATCTGAGCCTCGACGAAGTGTCCGATGCGCGCCTTCGCCATGACGGGGATGGACACTGCGGCGATGATCCCGTCTATCAGGTCGGGATCACTCATCCGTGCGACCCCGCCCTGCGATCGGATGTCGGCTGGCACGCGCTCCAGGGCCATTACCGCTACCGCACCGGCGTCTTCGGCGATCTTGGCTTGGTCGGCGTTGACGACGTCCATAATGACGCCGCCCTTGAGCATTTCGGCCAGACCCCGCTTGACGCGGCCCGTGCCTGATTGCGGCGGTGTTTCGGTTGCTGTGGAGGTGCTCATCGTGCCCCTATTGTATCGGCGCATAAATGAGGAGTTACTGTGTGTGAACCGGCCCTTGAGCGGGCCAGGCCGTGGCGATTTCCGCGCGCACCTCGCCCAGAAGCCGAGGAACAGCCTTCGTAGACGCGATGATGGGGAAGAAATTCGCATCCAACTCCCACCGCGGCACGATGTGCTGGTGCAGGTGATCTGCGATACCTGCTCCGGCGATCCTGCCCTGGTTCATCCCGAGGTTGAAGCCGTGGCACTTCGCCGTGACTCTCAGCACGCGCATCGCTACCTGGGTCAGCGTGCCGATCTCCATAATCTCCTCCGGGCTGGCCTCGTCGTAGGTCGCCACGTGCCGGTAGGGGCAGACCAGCAGGTGACCACTGTTGTACGGAAACAGGTTGAGAACGACGTAGGCATGAACACCACGCGCAACGATGAGTGCCTGCTCGTCGGTCAGAGTGGGCGCGATGCAAAACGGACACTCGTCCGCGGTAGGTTGCTGGCCGCTCTCGATGTACACCAATCGGTGCGGGGTCCACAGCCGCTGGAAGGCATCGGGAACGGCCGCAAAATCACGGGATGAGTCGACCGCGCCGCCCGACGGCGCTGCGTAACGGGATCCGTCGTAGTCGGCGGGGATGCCTTCCCCCTCGCTCATACCTGCGACCGGGTCGCGATGGCCTCGGTGATGCGCAGGATCGCTTCCGCGATCGGCACGCCGTTCTGCTGCGTCCCGTCCCGGAACCGGAAACTGACTGAGCCGCCCGCGGCATCCTCTTCGCCGGCGATCAACTGGAACGGAACCTTCTGTTTCGTGTGGGTACGGATCTTCTTCTGCATCCGCTCGCTCGAGGCATCGAGTTCGGCGCGAACGCCCACAGCCTTCAGTTGCTCGATCACCCCTCCCACATAATCCGCGTACGCCTCGGCGACCGGGATGCCCACCACCTGCACCGGGGCGAGCCAGACCGGGAAAGCCCCGGCGTAGTGCTCGGTGAGCACTCCGAAGAAACGCTCGATCGAGCCGAACAGTGCCCGGTGGATCATGACGGGGCGCTGGCGCGAACCGTCCGCGGCGGTGTATTCGAGTTCGAACCGCTCGGGCAGGGTGAAATCGAGTTGCACGGTCGACATCTGCCAGGTGCGCCCGATCGCGTCCCGCGCCTGAACGGAGATCTTCGGGCCATAGAAGGCAGCACCGCCCGGGTCGGCTACCAGCTCAAGCCCGGACTCGGTCGCAACCTCGGCAAGCGTCGCCGTCGCCTCCTCCCACACCTCGTCTGAGCCGACGTACTTTTCGGGGTCTTTCGTAGAGAGCTCGAGGTAGAAGTCCGTGAGGCCGTAATCGCGCAGCAACGAGAGCACAAACGTGAGCGTTCTGGTCAGCTCGTTCTTCATGCTCTCGCGAGTCGTGAAAATGTGCGCGTCATCCATGGTCAGGCCCCGCACGCGGGTCAGGCCGTGGATGACGCCTGACTTCTCATTGCGGTACACCGTTCCGAATTCGAAGAGCCGCAACGGCAGGTCGCGATACGAACGCGCACTCGAGCGGTAAACGAGGATGTGAAACGGGCAATTCATCGGCTTGAGGTAGTAGTCGGCACCCTGCCGGGTGATCTCCCCCTCCTCGTTGCGTGCCTCGTCGAGGTGCATGGGCGGGAACATGCCGTCTGCGTACCACCCCAAGTGGCCGGATGTCTCGAAAAGGTGCGCCTTGGTGATGTGCGGGGTGTAGACGAAGTCGTACCCCTCCTCCTCATGGCGCTGGCGCGAGTAATCCTCCATCGCCCGACGGATGATGCCGCCCTTGGGGTGGAAGATCGCAAGCCCCGAGCCGATCTCATCCGGGAACGAGAAGAGATCCAGTTCACTGCCGAGCTTGCGGTGGTCGCGCTTGGCGGCCTCCTCGAGTCGCTCCTGGTACGCGCGGAGCCCGTCTTTGCTCGGCCACGCCGTGCCGTAGACGCGCTGCAGTTGCCGGTTTTTCTCCGACCCCCGCCAGTACGCGGCGGCGGTGCGAGTCAGAGCCCAGCCGTTGCCGATCATGCGGGTGTTGGGCAGGTGCGGGCCGCGGCACAGGTCTTTCCAGAAGACCTCCCCGGTCGTACCGTCGACGTTGTCGTAAACCGTGAGTTCGGTGCCGCCAACCTCAACGGACTCGCCGTCCTGGCCCTCATCGACCGCGCCACCCTTGAGCCCGATGAGCTCGAGCTTGTACGGCTCGTCGGCGAACTCGGCGCGGGCTTGCTCTTCTGTGACGACCCGACGCACGAATCGCTGTCCCTGGCGGATGATGCGCTCCATCGCTTTGGAGATCGCCTTGAGGTCGTCGGGGTCTAAGGGCGCTGCAACATCGAAGTCGTAATAGAAGCCATCGACGATGGGCGGTCCGATTCCCAGTTTCGCGCTCGGGTTGATCGACTGCAGGGCCTGGGCTGTTACGTGCGCCGCCGAGTGGCGCAGGATGTTCAGGCCGTCGGGCGAATCGATCGTCACCGCCTCGACGGCATCTGTTTCATCCGTCGTGGTGGCCAGATCCCTCAGGTCGCCGTTGACGCGCATGGCGACGACGTTTCGGTCGGTGAAAAGTTCGAACCCGGTCTTCGCCACCCTGAAACTTTAGCCGGGCAGCACCCCATCCAAATTATTGAACCGAGACCGACGACATAATCGTGCCCCGTGTTGGCGTCAGTGGAGTCCAGCAAAGACCGCTCGACCCCTTGGCCATGAGTGGCCCGAACGTTCAGCCCATGAAAGCGATCAACGCAGCCGTCGACGCCGCTGCGGCGACGACGACGACCCTCCTCTTCATGATTGGAGATCAGTCCCCACCTCGGACGCAGGGGAAGGCACTGTGCCATTCGGGGCGCCCCTCGTCGGAAGCGTGTTGTCAAACCGCACCGAGCAGTCGGCCTCGCCGAGAGTGGGGAAATAGCCCAGCAATGTGCGGCCCTCGGATGTGGACGCCCACGTCACGACCCGGAAATACCGGTCGTCGCGGGGGCCGAGCTTCACTGCTCGCACGACCGCCGCGGGTTCCCGATTGCTATTGCGCATGATGATCCACTCATCGACGTTGGTCATTATCGGTGGCCAGGGCGGTACCCAGTCAGCCGTCGGCTTAGGGGGCTCGGGTCGTAGCCATTCGTGCGATGCCGGGCGAGCCTGCCGCGCGACAGCGCGCTCGTCGATCCTGTCGCCGTAGCGCTTGTTGGTACCGATCGTGCCGTCTCCTGGAGAGGGAGAGCGGGCCGGCCTGCCGCTGAGATGCTGAGTCGCGCGGGATGCGCGGCTGCTGTTGAGTTATTCGAGTGGGCGGTACTGGGATCGAACCAGCGACCTCTTCCGTGTCAGGGAAGCGCGCTACCGCTGCGCCAACCGCCCAAGTGCGAACATTTTCGTGCCTTACTCCGTCGCGAGGATGCGACTGCTTCGAGGTGACGACGGGATTTGAACCCGTGTACACGGCTTTGCAGGCCGTTGCCTCGCCTCTCGGCCACGTCACCGCGTATGAGAGCCAACCGGGTCGACTCCCATTCGAGCGGATGACGAGATTCGAACTCGCGACCCTCACCTTGGCAAGGTGATGCGCTACCACTGCGCCACATCCGCATCGCCCGCAACCTCGCGTGCTAGTCGACTGTATCTGATGCGCAGGGGCGAGGCCAACTGATGACGCGCTGAGTCGCGACCGGATCGCCGACGCCGACACCCGCGCTTCGATGACCATGGAACCCTTGCACGGCCGTGTGGCAAGATTGACCGCGCGGGCGATTGGCGCAGTTGGTAGCGCGCTTCCTTCACACGGAAGAGGTCATCGGTTCGAGTCCGGTATCGCCCACCGCAACCCGTCATATCGAGCCGTCGCCACCGTGCTGCGTGAAGCGAGAGGGTGTCGTCCACTGTGGAACGACACCCCCTTCGCGACGTGGATCACGCGTTGACGAGAACGTATCCTTCCTCGCCGTGAACCGCCGAGTCGATGCCCGCTACTTCGTCTTCGTTCTTGATGCGGAAACCGATCGTTTTCTCGAGGATGTACCCGATCGCGAAGGCCAACACGAACGAGTAGATCATGACCGAGAAGGCGGCGATTGCCTGCACCATTAGCTGGGTCGCCCCGGTGGCGGGCCCGTACACCAGACCGGTGCCGGTGGCGAAGAAGCCGAGGTAGAGAGTTCCGATCACCCCACCGACGAGGTGGATGCCCACAACGTCGAGCGAGTCATCGAACCCGAGCCGGAACTTCAGGTCGATAGCGAGGCAGCAGACGGCGCCCGCCAGGATGCCGAGCACGATCGCCCAACCCGGAGTCAACGACGCGCACGCCGGAGTGATGGCGACGAGCCCCGTCACCGCTCCCGATGCAGCGCCCACCGAAGTGGGTTTGCCATCCTTGACCTTCTCCACAACCAGCCAGGCCAGAAGTGCCGCTGCGGGGGCGACGAGCGTGTTGACGAACGCAATCGCTGCGAATCGATCGGCGGCGAGTTCCGATCCGGCGTTGAAGCCGAACCAGCCGAACCACAGGAGGCCTGCACCGAGGAGGACGAACGGTGGGTTGTGAGGCACATGCAGTCCCTTGGCGAAACCAACCCTCTTGCCGAGTACCAGCGCCAGCGCCAGCGCCGCGGCTCCCGCGTTGATGTGCACCGCGGTGCCGCCGGCGAAGTCGATGGCACCGAGCCCGAAGGTCTGCTGCAGGCCGTAGGTCAACCATCCTCCACTGGCGAAGGTCTCAACGACCGGTGTCGCCGGGTCGTCGCCGAGCGTGAAGTTGAATACCCAGCTCGCCACGGGGAAGTAGACGATCGTCGCCCAGATGCCGGCGAAGATCATCCAGGTGCCGAACTTGGCTCGGTCGGCGATCGCACCGGACACCAGTGCCACGGTGATGATCGCGAAGACCGCTTGGAAGGCGACGAACGCCAGGTCGGGGTAGGCCAACCCGTTGTCTACATTGTTTAGCGCCTGGTCGTAGGCCGCAGCTAAGCCGAAGTTGCCGGTATTCATCCCGAACACTCCACTGATTCCTACGAATCCCGGCCCCCCGGCGCCACTGAAAGCGATCGCGTAGCCGTAGAGGGCCCACAGCACGCCGATGAGTCCGATCGCGCCGAAGCTCATCATCATCATGCTGATCACGCTCTTGGCCCTGACGAGCCCGCCGTAGAAGAACGCCAAGCCGGGGGTCATCAGGAGCACGAGCGCCGAGCACAGGAGTAGATACCCGGTATTGCCTTGGTCCAAAGTCATGATTGCCTTTCGTAGTGCCGCGACGGATTCCCCGACGGCGCGTATAAGCGCAGGTGGCCGCTGGTTCGGGCTCAGTCTGAGCCGTTGACGTTACGCCCGGGATGTCCGCGTGTTTCGGCGCTGTTACACACACGCCGTTTGTGTGAATATCCTGTTTCGCCCTGGAGCGGAAGGCCAGGATCAGTCGGTGCCGTTAGTCAGCGCCACGAGACGTGAGCACGCGCGCAGGTATTTCTTGCGATAGCCGCCCGCAAGCATGTCCGGGGCGAAGACCTCGTCCAATGGCAACCCGTCGGCCACGATGCGTACCTGCCCGTCGTAGAGACGGTCAACAAAACCGACGAATCGCAACGCATCCGTTTGATTATCGAGCAGATGCACATCGGTGAGGCCGATGGCAGCTAACCCGTCGACGAGGGTGACGTAACGCGAGGGATGCACGGAGCCGAGATGCCTCACCACATCGTCGAAGGAGTCGATCGTAGTGGTTCCCTCGATCGCCCGCAGGGCGGCGGAGACATCCGGTACCGTCGAGGCCCGAACCGCACCGTCGCGTCGCCGGTAGTCGAGGCCGTCGATGCGGATCGTCTCGAATTGGGCGGCGAGGGAGTCGATCTCGCGCAGAAAGTCTTGGGCCGCGAATCGGCCCTCGCCCAGAGCGTTCGGCGGGGTGTTGGACGTTGCGGCGATGCGGGATCCGGTTTGTGCCAGCGAGGTGAGCAGTCGCGACATGAGGCGGGTATCCCCCGGGTCGTCCAATTCGAATTCGTCGATGCACACCACGTTCGCGCCGGTGAGGAGGGCGAGAGCCTTGGCGAATCCCAGCGCGCCCACCAAGGCCGTGTACTCGATGAATGTGCCGAAGTACTTCGGAACGGATGCCTCGTGCCACAGAGCCGCGAGCAAGTGCGTCTTGCCGACACCGAAACCACCGTCGAGATAAATACCCGGTCGGGTGGGAACCGCCCGACTTCGTTTGAACAATCGGCGCCTAGTGGGTAGGTTCCCGTCGACGAAAGTGCGCACCGCAGCCAGCGCCGCGCCCTGCGATGGGTAGTCCGGATCCGGCCGATAGCTGTCCAGGCTCGCCGTCGCGAATTGTCGGGGCGGGAGCAGTTGCGCGACCATCTCGGGCCCGGAGAGTCGGGGGACCCGGTCGATCAATCGACCGGGAACGGATCGCGCCGGGGCACTCATCAAAAGCCTCGAGTTGTGTCGAACTGTTACTAGGGCCAAGGCATAGCGGCGTAGATTCTTGGCTGGGGAGGTTTACACCCTAGCCCGCCACACTCCGGTTCGTCGTAGCGATCCGCCCCTCCCGAGGAGTACTCCATGCCTGTCCCAACCGATCCGGCCCCGCACTTCACCCAATACGCACACCCCGAGAGACTGGTCTCCACGGAGTGGCTGCAGGCTCACCTCGGCGAACCCGGCCTCATCGTCGTGGAATCCGACGAAGACGTGCTGCTGTACGAGACCGGGCACATCGAGGGTGCCGTCAAAGTCGATTGGCACGTCGACCTGAACGACCCCATCGAGCGGGACTACATCGACGGAACCGCCTTCGCGCGGCTCATGGGGTCGAAGGGGATCTCGCGCGACTCGACGATCGTCATCTACGGCGACAAGAGCAATTGGTGGGCGGCCTACGCACTGTGGGTCTTCACTCTTTTCGGCCATGAGGATATTCGGCTGCTGGATGGCGGACGGGCCCTGTGGGAGTCCCAGGGGCGCCCGTACACGACAGCACCGGAATCCGCCTCTCCCGTGGATTACCCGGTCGTCGAACGAGATGACACCGCCATCCGCGCGTATCGCGACGATGTGCTCGCCCATCTGGGTCAGCCGCTGGTCGACGTCCGGACACCCGAGGAGTTCAGTGGTGAACGGACCACAGCGCCGGCTTATCCAGAGGAGGGCGCGCTTCGGGCTGGTCATATCCCGACTGCTAAAAACGTGCCCTGGAGCAGGGCGGCATCGCCCGACGGTACCTTCAAGCCGATCGGGGAACTGGCCGCCATCTACCGAGAAGAGTTCGGACTGCAAGATGGCGACAGCGTCATCGCCTATTGCCGGATCGGGGAACGCTCGAGCCACACGTGGTTCGTGCTCACCTATCTCTTGGGTTTCACGAACGTACGCAACTACGACGGATCCTGGACCGAGTGGGGTTCGGCGGTTCGTGTTCCGATCGCACAGGGAATGGAACCCGGCGAGCTGGTACGGCACTGAGGCGGAGAGCTGTGATGCGAGAGCGCCCGCGGTCTCAAAGGGTCGCGGCGTAGACTTCTCTGATGGTCGAGGCGGTTGTTCCCGCGCAACTGGTGCAGATCCGCTCCGATTTTCTCGGCATCGCGAAGGCACAGCGGCTGCAACTCCTCCTCGAGTTTTCCAACGAACTACCCCCCCTGCCACCGCGGTACGCCGACCACCCGGACCTTTTCGAGCGCGTGGCGGAGTGTCAGTCGCCGGTCTTCATTTTCGTGGATGTCGACTCCGACCGTTCTGTGCACGTCTTCGCGATCGCTCCGGAACAGTCCCCCACCACGCGGGGGTTCGCATCCATCCTCGTCCAGGGGCTGGATGGACTCTCGGTCGATCAGGTCATGCAGGTACCGGACGATTTCGCTCAGGGGCTGGGTTTGGCCGAAGCGGTGAGCGCTCTTCGCCTCCGAGGTATGACCGGCATGCTCGCTCGGATCAAGAGGCAGGTACTCGCTCGCACCGCGATCAGGACCGCTGACCGCTGACCGCTACTCGCTGGCCGCTGGTTGCTCGAACCGGTTGGCGTACGGGTTCAGTCCAGATCAACCAACCAGTCCGCGATCATGCTGTTCCAGCGGTCGGGATCGTAGTTCCATAATTTTGTGTGACGGGCGACGGTGAACTCCTCCCAGGTCACGAGGTCGGGGCGGGCCAGGGCGAGGGCCCGCGACGCGGTGTCCGGCACGTAGCCATCGTCGATGCTGTGCATGAGCAGGATCGGCACCTGCAATTCGGCAGCCCGCGTCACCAGGTCGAGGCGACCCAGGTTGATCGCCTCAGCCTGTCCGATGAGCCATCGTGCCCCCTTCCGAGAGAGCAGTTGCCTTACGGCCCATCGCGCGAAGCCCGGCAAGTGGTACGCGGCACCCTGATAATCCAGTGCCGTCCCCCAGTCGACCACCGGCGACTCGAGGACGAGCCCGATGATAACGCCCGGTTCGACCGGGCTCCTCATGGCCGCCTGCAGCACCGTCGCCCCTCCCATCGACCACCCCATCAACACGATCCGGGTCGCCCCGTGAGCACACGCGTATCGAATCGCCGCGGCGACGTCCTCCCACTCGGTGTCTCCCAGGCCGTATCGGCGGTCGGGGCTCGACGGCGCATCGCCGTCATTGCGATAGGAGATCAGCAACGAGGTATAGCCAGCGGCCCGGAAAACCGGCACCGATCTCAGCGTCTCCTCCCGACGAACGGCGCGGCCATGCACACCGATCATCCATCGCCCGCCGGATGCCTCGGGCAGTACGACCCACGCCGGCGCAGGGCCGAACTCTGTCGGCACTTGCACGTCTGCGTACCTGAGCCCGAGATCGGCAGGAGACAAGAAAAACCAGCCGCTCCAGCGACCCCGAGTGGCGGCCTCGAGATCTCCGAAGTCCACGCCGAGAAGCATGCGCGTAACGCTCGTGCTGTCATTCCCGACTATCTCACCGACCCGCGCATGGCCGGTATCCGCCGAGAACCAGAGGCTGTACCGGCCCGGAGTCAGAGAGTCCGCGGTCCGAGAGAGGGTGACCGTGGTGGGTGTGCTCGCGAGTATCCGAACATCCTGCTCCCGACGACGCGGCGGAGTGACTACCGCCCGCGCGAACAGCACCGAAACCGTTGCGGTGGCGAGGGTGAAGGCTGTCAAGGCGATGCCGGCAATCACGGCCGTCGTGACTATCGCCCGAAATCCAGCGGGCAGGGGATGCCGATTCACTTCCGCTCCTCCGTTCAGCAGATCGATTGCAGCGGATGACGCCTATCGTCGGGCCACGGCGGTGTTCCGGCGGCGTGGGAGCGACTGGTGAACCTCCGATGAGCCTAATGTTCAGATCGTGTCCGACACGCCTGTTAGCCTTCCGGTCCCGGTGGCGTTCGCCGAGGCGCGGCGCTCGGCGAATGAGGCTCACGTGCGGCCTGAACTTTCGGTCACCGCCATTCCCGCGCCGTCCAATCTCGCGCCGTTCTCCTTCGCACTCGCCTCCCAGGTCAGGCCGGCCAAGCATGACTCCGAGTCGGAACTGGGAACCGGCCGGTTCGTACTTCTGTACGACCCCGCCGAGCCCGAAGCGTGGGGCGGACCGATGCGGGTGATCTGTTACGTTCAAGCCCCCGTCGAGACCGAGATGGGGGGCGACCCGTTCGCCGCTGGCGTGACGTGGTCTTGGCTCATGGACGCACTCGCTCACCGGGGAGCGACCTACGAATCCGCGTCCGGAACAGCCACCCGCATCTTGTCGACCGGGTTCGGGGAGCTTCACACCCAGGGTGACGGTGCGCAGATGGAGTTGCGAGCATCGTGGAGCCCGACCGGATCAGACCTGGGTGCCCATGTGGAAGGCTGGGGCGAGCTGTTGTGCATGCTCGCCGGGCTGCCGCCGAGTGCCGAGGGGGTACGAATGTTGCCGGTTCGCCGAGTGGGTCGTGGATAGCGCTGCCGAGGTCACTGCCCAGAGTCCTGAAACCCCCACCCAGGCACCGCATGCTCCGGTCGACGTCATCGCGGATCGTGATTCCTACCTCACAGCGGTCGCCGCCATCGCCGGTGGCACGGGACCGGTCGCGATCGACGCGGAACGGGCATCGGGGTACCGCTATTCGCAACGCGCGTACCTCATCCAGGTCTTCCGATTCGGATCGGGAACGTTCCTCTTCGATCCGCCCGCGATAGGACGGTTCGATGAACTGGATGTCGCCGTTCGGGGTGAGGAATGGATACTGCACGCAGCGAGCCAGGACCTCACCTGCTTGCGGGAGGTGGGCATCCACCCCACTCGCCTCTTCGATACCGAGTTGGCCGCGCGACTCGCGGGTCTGCCGCGCGTCGGTTTGGGCGCCGTGGTGGAGCAGTTGCTCGGAATTCACCTCGCCAAAGCACATTCCGCCGCAGACTGGTCCACCAGGCCCCTGCCGCAGCCCTGGCTGGTTTATGCGGCGCTCGATGTCGAACTCCTCGTGGACCTTCGGAACGCCCTGGCCGCCATCCTCGAAGAATCCGGCAAGACCCGATTCGCGACGCAGGAATTCGCATCCGTGCTCGAGCGGGAATTCGGGGCCGTGCGCCCAGACCCATGGCGGCGTCTGAGCGGCATCCAGAGCGTCCGGGGGGCTCGAAACCTCGCCGTCGCTCGCGAGTTGTGGCTGGCCCGAGATGCCTACGCCCGCGAGATCGACACGGCTCCCGGCCGGCTCGTACCCGACTCGGCGTTGGTTGCTGCTGCGCGGACCATCCCGCCGACCAAACGAGATCTGGCCGGATACAAGGAGTTCACCGGTCGGGCGAGCCGGTCGCAGATCGACCGATGGTGGGGCGCAATCGAGTCGGGACTAGCCACCGACGACCTCCCGATGCCGCGCACCATCTCCGATGCCGTGCCACCCGCGCGGGTGTGGTCGGATAAGAACCCCGAGGCGGATGGCCGCCTCAAGCGGGTGCGCGCCGCCCTGGGTGAACGTGCCATCGACATGGCGATCCCGGTCGAGAACATCCTGACGCCGGAGACGTTGCGCCGACTCGCGTGGATGCCGCCCGAGCCGCTCTCACCCGAGTCCGTGGCCCTGACGCTAGCCGAACTGGGCGCTCGCCCATGGCAGATCGATACGACCGCGCGCCTTATCGTCGATGCGTTTGTCGAATCGGACCAAGCACCGGAAGTGGCGCCGGAGGCCGCATCGTAGGAAGGATCAACCGATTGCCCGGCCAAAACCGGGGTGTCTACAATCAGGGCTGGGCTCGAACTCGAGGAGGCGCCGTGACCGAAAAGGCTGAAGTGGTATTCATCGATGGGGTGCGAACCCCATTCGGCAGGGCCGGCGAGAAAGGCATGTTCTGGAATACCCGAGCGGATGACCTCGTCGTCAAGGCCATGATCGGGCTCATCGAGCGCAATCCCGCCATCCCGACGGAACGTTATGACGACGTCGCCATCGCCGCGACCACGCAGACCGGTGACCAGGGCCTCACGCTCGGTCGAACCGCCGCACTGTTGGCCGGCCTTCCCAAGTCCGTTCCCGGCTACGCCATCGACCGCATGTGCGCCGGGGCGATGACCTCGGCGACCACCATCGCCGGAGCTATCGCGTTCGGGGCTTACGACATCGGCATCGCCGGCGGGGTGGAGCACATGGGACGCCACCCGATGGGGTTCGGCGCCGACCCGAATCCGCGCTTCCTATCGGAGAAGCTGGTCAGCGCGGAGGCCCTGAACATGGGGAACACAGCCGAGCGCATCCACGATCGCTTCCCCGCGCTGACGAAGGAACGGGCGGATCGCTACGCCATGCGCAGCCAGCAAAAGGCCGCCGCAGCCTACGAGAACGGCAAATTGCAACCCGACCTGATATCAGTCGCGACCCGAAGCGACGCCGGGTGGGGCCTTGCCACGCGCGACGAGGCGCTCCGACCGGAGACCACGATGGAGGGACTGTCGACGCTCAAGACTCCGTTCCGCCCCCATGGGCGCGTCACGGCTGGCAACTCCTCCGGGCTCAATGACGGCGCGACGGCTTGCATCTTGGCGAGCACGGATGCGGCAGCCGAGTTGGGCCTCACGCCCAAGATGCGAATGGTGAGTTTCGCCTTCGCCGGAGTCGAACCGGAGATCATGGGAATCGGCCCGGTTCCCTCGACCGAGAAGGCACTGCGTAAAGCGGGATTGAGCATCGAAGATATCGGTCTGTTCGAGTTGAATGAGGCCTTCGCCGTGCAGGTGCTGTCGCTGCTCGATCATTTCGGCATCGCCGATGAAGACCCGCGTGTGAACCTCTGGGGCGGTGCCATCGCGTTCGGGCATCCACTGGCATCCTCCGGCGTGCGTCTGATGATCCAATTGGCCGCGCAATTCGCGGAACACCCAGAGGTGCGTTACGGTCTGACCGCGATGTGCATCGGGCTCGGCCAGGGCGGCAGCGTCATCTGGGAAAACCCCCACTTCACGGGAGCGCGATGAGCACCACGACTGTTCCGGCCGATTTCTCGAAACTGACCTCGCTCGATCCCGACGAGGTGATCACCCGCGCCTTCGTGCGCGATATCCCCCTCTCGGGCGGGCGGGTTCTCGCCCTCTTGACGCTCGACAACGGCAAGGACCACACTCGCCCGAACACGTTGGGGCCGAAAACCCTGCTCGGGCTGGCCGAGGTGCTCGACGTGCAGAAGCAGCGGGCCAAGCAGGGCGAAATCGCCGCACTGGCGGTCACCGGCAAGCCGTTCATCCTCGCGGCGGGCGCCGACCTCTCGAAGGTCAGCGAACTGCCCGACCGGCAGACCGGCAAAGACATGGCCCGACTCGGCCACTACGCGCTCGGCAAACTCAGCGATCTGGGCGTGCCCTCTTTCGTCTTCACCAACGGACTGGCGCTTGGCGGTGGTGTGGAGATCGGCTTGAATGCCACCTACCGCACCATCGACAGCTCGGTGCCGGCCTTCGCTCTCCCCGAGGTGTTCCTCGGCATCATCCCCGGCTGGGGAGGCGCATGGCTGTTGCCCAACCTGATCGGGGTCGAGAAAGCGCTCGAGATCGTCATATCCAACCCCCTTAAGAACAACCGGATGCTCAAAGGGCCCCAGGTTTTCGAGTTAGGGATCGCCGACGCGATGTTCGGGCCTGCGAACTTCCTCGAAGAATCCATTGCCTGGGCCGACGGGGTGCTGAGCGGCCGCGTCACAGTCGTCAGGCCCAACCAGCCCGGGCGCATCGAGCGCGCGATCAAATGGGATGTCGCGATCTCCATCGCCGAAAAGACGCTGGCGTCTCGCATCGGGCGTGTTGCGCACTCCCCCTATCGGGCTCTGGCTCTGCTGAAAGCGGCCAAGAACACCGACCGGGCGACGGGGTTCGCGAGCGAGGATGACGCGCTCGCCGACCTGATTTCCGGAGACCAATTCCACGCGAGCATCTACGCATTCAACCTGGTGCAAAAGCGGGCCAAGCGACCCGCTGGCGCACCGGATCGCGCCCTCGCACGGCCGGTCACAAAAGTGGGCGTTATCGGGGCGGGCCTGATGGCTCGTCAGTTCGCTTTACTGTTTGTGCGACGGCTGCAGGTTCCCGTGGTCATCACCGACCTCGACCAGGCTGCCACCGATGCTGGCGTTGAGGCGATCCACGCCGAAATCGACGCCCTGCTCGTCAAGGGACGGATATCCCCCGACGAGAGGAACCGGCTCACTGCTCTCGTCACCGGCACGACCGACAAGGCCGATTTCGCCGAATGCGATTGGGTGATCGAGGCTATTTACGAGCAACTCGAGGCCAAGCAGGATGTCTTCGCCGAAGTCGAGAAATACATCTCCTCCGTGGCGGTTCTCGCCACCAACACCTCATCCCTCTCGGTGGAGCAGATCGGCGCCAAGCTGCAGCATCCGGATCGTGTCGTCGGCTTCCACTTCTTCAACCCCGTCGCGGTGATGCCGCTCGTCGAGGTGGTGCGAACGCCCCACACGAATGGCGAGACGCTCTCGACGGCCATGGTGACCGCCTCCGCGCTCGGGAAGAATGCCGTCATCACCACGGACACTCCCGGCTTCGTAGTGAATCGGATTCTCGCCAAGGTGCTCGGTGAGGCGATGCACGCCGTTGATACGGGAACACCGTTCGAGGTCGTCGAGGAATCCACCCGTCCGTTCGGTCTACCGATGACTCCGTTCGAGCTTCTGGAACTGGTGGGTTTGAAGGTCGGAGCGCACGTGCTCGACACCCATCACAAGGCTTTCCCCGATCGCTTCTTCGAGAGCAGCAATCTGCATCGATTGGCCGATCTCGGGCATGTTTTCGAGCGGGATGCCAAAGGCAAGGTAGTCGGAGTCGACAAGCGGGCCCGGGCGATCGTCACGGGCGGCACTTCCCCGATGACTGCGGTCGCTCTGCAACGGCGCATCGAAGACGGCCTCGCCGACGAAATCCACCGGATGCTCGGCGACGGGGTCGTGGGGGCGCCGGAGGACATCGACCTGTGCCTGATCCTCGGCGCCGGCTACCCGTTCCAAATGGGCGGAGCGACCCCCTACCTCGACCGAGTCGGTGCATCGGAGCGGGTTTTCGGAACGACTTTCCACACCCCGCCCATCCGCGGTGTGGCGTGAAAGCCATTCGAAGCGGGATCTCCTGACCCGGCCCGGAATGGCCTCTGGATCCGAGTGGCCTCGAGACCCGTCAAGTCACACGGTCAGCGATTCACCGTCGACATGTCCGCGTAGCGATCACCTGAGGTCTCGTACAGTTCGTTGAGCGTCTCCAGGTGTTCGCGGCCGAGTTGTAGGTCGGCGGCGGCGATGTTCTCCTCGAGATAACTGACCCGCTTGGTGCCGGGGATCGGCACGATGTCATCGCCCTGCGCAAGGAGCCAGGCGAGAGCGACTTGGCCGGGCTTAGCGTTCAGCGATCGGGCGACGGCTTCCACTTGCTCGACGATGCGGATGTTGCGGGTCAGATTCTCCCCCTCGAAACGAGGATTATGACGACGGAAATCATCCTCGTCCAATCTCTCGAGCGAGCGGATCGTTCCCGTGAGAAAGCCCCGACCAAGCGGCGAGTACGGCACGAACCCGATACCCAATTCGCGCAAAGTCGGGATGAGTTCGGCCTCCGGGTCCCGGCTCCACAGTGAGTACTCGGACTGCACGGCGGTCACCGGGTGAATCGCGTGAGCTCGGCGAATGGTGTCCGGAGCGGCCTCCGACAGTCCATAGGCGCCGATCTTGCCTTCGTCGATGAGTGCGGCCAAGGCCTCGACGGTTCGCTCGATGGGCGTCACCGGGTCCATCCGGTGCTGGTAGTACAGGTCGATGTGGTCGGTAGCCAGACGCCGCAGCGAACCTTCGATGGAGATTCGCAGGTTCTCGGGGCTGCCGTCCAACCCGCGGCTATCCCGGTCGCGGTGAAGGATCGTTCCGAATTTCGTGGCGATCACCACGCGATCGCGTCGATCCGAGATGGCCCGCGCGAGCAGTTCTTCATTGAGGTAGGGGCCATAGATCTCAGCCGTATCGAGCAGTGTCACACCCTCATCGATGGCCCGGTGGATGGTGCGGATCGATTCCCGATCGTCGCTGCCCGCGCCCGTGTAGAAGGCGCTCATTCCCATCAAGCCGAGCCCGATCCGACCGACGTCCGGACCGCGGGCGCCGAGGCGTACCGATCTCACATGACACCGGTCTCAACCGCGCCGAACACGCGACTCGATATCGTCTTCCGCGGGGAGGGGACGGGCGACCGGGATCTTGCTCCCGAGCACCTGCTCGACTACACCGCGGGCGATGGCCTGCGAATTCAGACCCACCTTGTCGAGGATGAAGTCTCGACTGCCGTGTTCCAGGAATTGGTCGGGCAAGCCCAATTCGTCGACCGCGGTGTCGACGCCGGCCGCACGGAGATCCTGACGGATGCGGGTACCGACCCCTCCCACTCGTACGCCATCTTCGATGGTGATGACGAGACGGTGCTCAGCGGCCAGGTCGATGACGCTGAGCGGCACCGGGACCACCCAGCGCGGATCGATCACCGTCGCACCGATCCCCTGGGCCGCCAGCCGGTCAGCCACCTCGAGCCCGATCCGCGCCATGGGCCCGACCGTCACGATGAGGACGTCTTTATGCGGAGCATCCCGAAGCACATCGACCCCGTCATCGGTGCGTCTCACAGCGTCGTACTCGATCCCGACCGTGCCTTTGGGAAAACGTAGAACGGTCGGGGCGCCCTCGACGGCCACGGCCTCGCCGAGTTCTTCGCGAAGGCGCGTTGCGTCTCTCGGCGCCGCAATGCGGATGTTGGGAACGACCTGCAGAATCGCCAGATCCCACATGCCGTGATGGCTGGGCCCGTCCGGCCCCGTGACCCCAGCCCGGTCCAGCACAAAGGTGACGCCCGCGCGATGCAGCGCGACATCCATCAAGACCTGGTCGAAGGCGCGGTTGACGAAGGTCGCGTACAAGGCCACAACGGGATGCAGCCCGCCGAACGCGAGCCCGGCCGCGGAGGTCACCGCATGCTGCTCGGCAATGCCGACGTCCAGAACTCGACCCGGGTATTTCTCGGCAAACTTGTGGAGACCGGTCGGCCGCAACATCGCGGCGGTGATACCGACGAGGCGCGAATCGACGTCAGCCAGGCGAACGATTTCGTCAGCGAACACGGAGGTCCACGATGGCGCGCTGTTGGCCTCGATGGACTCACCGGTCTCGGGATCGATCTGTCCCACGGCGTGGAATTGGTCGGCGGTGTCCAGGAGCGCCGGCTGATAACCGCGACCCTTCTCGGTGATCGCATGCACGATGACGGGAGCGCCGTAGTTCTTGGCTTGTTCCAGTGCCTCGGTCAACGCCTTGATGTCGTGCCCGTCGACCGGCCCCAGGTACTTGATATCGAGATTGGAGTACAGGGCTTCATTGTTCGTGAACCGTGACAGGAAGCCGTGCAGACCGCCGCGTAGGCCCCGGTACAACGCGCGGCCGGAAGGCCCGAACAGGCCGAATATCCGGCGGGTCGTGGAGTAGAAATTCCGATACGACCGCCTCGTTCGCACATCGTTCAAAAAGTGGGCCATGCCCCCGATCGTCGGCGCGTAGGAGCGACCGTTGTCGTTCACGACAATCACCAGGCCGCGGCTGTTGTCATCGCTGATGTTGTTCAGCGCTTCCCACGTCATCCCGCCCGTCAGCGCTCCGTCGCCGACGACGGCCACGACGCGCCTCTCGGGCTGACCCGTCATCGTGAAGGCACGAGAGATCCCGTCGGCCCAGGACAGGGAACTCGAAGCGTGAGAACTCTCGACGATATCGTGCGGGGATTCGGAGCGTTGCGGGTATCCGGCGAGGCCTCCCGCTGAGCGCAGTCGAGAAAAATCCTGTCGGCCGGTGAGCAGCTTGTGAACGTAGCTCTGGTGCCCGGTATCGAAGACGATCGCGTCATGCGGGGAGTCGAACACCCGATGGATCGCGATGGTCAACTCCACGACACCCAGGTTTGGTCCGAGGTGCCCGCCGGTCTTGGACACCTCGCGCACGAGGAATTCTCGCACCTCCGACGCGAGCTGAACAAGTTGATCCACGCTGAGATCGTCCAAGTCCCGCGGCCCCGTGATGCTCTCGAGCAGGCTCATACACTCACCCTAGACGAGCGACCTCAGCACGTACTGCAGGATTCCGCCGTTGCGGTAGTAGTCGGCTTCACCCGGCGTATCGATGCGTAAGACGGCGTCGAAACTCACCGCAGAGCGACCGGGCGCCGAGTGCTCGGACGGGCTCGCTGTCACGCGCAGTGTCTTGGGCGTGGTTCCCTCGTTCAACACCTCGACCCCCGAGATCGAGACGATCTCGGTTCCGTCCAGGCCGAGAGAAGCCCAGCTGTGGCCCGATGGGAATTGCAACGGCAGCACGCCCATCCCGATCAGGTTGGAGCGATGGATGCGCTCGAAGCTCTCGGTGATGACGGCTTTGACCCCCAAGAGCGAGGTGCCTTTCGCTGCCCAGTCCCGGGACGAGCCCGACCCGTACTCCTTGCCACCGAAGATGACGAGGGGCGTTCCTTCCGCCGCGTAATTCTGCGCCGCGTCGTAGATGAACGCCTGCGGGGCATCCGACCGCGTGAAGTCGCGGGTGTAGCCACCCTCGACTCCGGAACCGTAGCCGTCACCCGAGAGCAGCTGGTTGCGCAGCCGGATGTTCGCGAAAGTTCCTCGGATCATCACCTCGTGATTGCCTCGGCGAGAACCGTAGGAGTTAAAGTCGGCCCGACCGATCCCGTGCTCGGTGAGGTACTGACCTGCGGGACTTTCCGCCTTTATGGATCCGGCCGGGCTGATGTGATCCGTGGTTACGGAATCGCCGAGGGTGGCCAGTACCCGGGCGTCCGCGATGGATGCGACCGGCTTGATGTCCCTCGTCATCCCGTCGAAGTACGGGGGCTTACGCACATAGGTCGACGCCTCATCCCAGGCGAAGGTCGACCCGACCGGGGTGGGAAGTGAGCGCCACCGTTCGTCACCGTCGAAGACACCCGCATACTCGTGAGTGAACATCTCCGTCGTGATACTGGAGTCGATGATGGATTGAACCTCGGCGGCATCCGGCCAGATGTCTTTGAGGAAGACATCATTGCCCTCCCGGTCTCGCCCGAGCGAATCCGTCTCGAAGTCGAAGTTCATCGACCCCGCCAGGGCATACGCGATCACCAGCGGCGGAGAAGCGAGGTAGTTCATTTTGACGTCGGGGTTGATGCGGCCCTCGAAATTGCGGTTGCCGGAAAGCACAGCCGCGACCGCGAGGTCGTTGGTATTGATCGCCGCCGAGATCTCGTCTCCGAGTGGGCCGGAGTTTCCGATGCAGGTGGTGCACCCGTACCCGACGGTGAAGAAGCCGAGATCTTCGAGGGATGAGGTGAGGCCGGCCTTCTCGTAATAGTCGGTGACGACCTTCGAGCCGGGGGCGAGGGTGGTCTTCACCCACGGTTTTACTTTCAACCCCTTGCGACTGGCGTTTCGGGCGAGCAAACCGGCCGCCATCATCACCGAGGGGTTCGAGGTGTTGGTGCACGAGGTGATGGCCGCGATGGCTACCGCACCATGATCGAGAGTGAACCCCGAACCGTCGCGGAGTGTGACGGGAGTCGGGCGGGAATGCGAGACCGGGCTATGGGTCGTGTGCGAGAGGGCGTGGGCGCTCTCCTCGTCCTGCGGGGTGAACCCCAGCGGATCGGAGGCCGGGAAGGTGGCCTCGACGGCCGCATCCAGAACAGACTTATCGGTTTTCGCATACGAGTCGAGGTCCACCTCGAATTGGCCCTTCGCCAAGCGTAAATCGATCCTGTCCTGCGGGCGCTTGGGGCCGGCGATCGAGGGCACCACCGTGGCGAGGTCGAGCTCCAGATACTCGCTGAAGGCCGGCTCGGCCGACGCGTCGTGCCAGAGCCCCTGGAGCTTCGAGTACTTCTCGACCAGGTCGACCTGTTCGCGGCTGCGGCCCGTCATGCGGAGGTAGTCGAGTGTCACGTCGTCAATCGGGAACATGGCGGCGGTCGATCCGAACTCCGGGCTCATGTTGCCGATCGTCGCTCGGTTGGCCAGTGGAACGGCCGACACCCCCTCGCCGTAGAATTCGACGAACTTGCCGACCACCCCATGTTTTCGCAACATTTGAGTAATGGTGAGCACGACGTCCGTTGCGGTGACTCCCGCCGGAATCGCGCCGCTGAGCTTGAACCCGACGACGCGGGGAATGAGCATCGAAACGGGCTGCCCGAGCATCGCCGCCTCCGCTTCGATCCCGCCGACGCCCCACCCGAGCACACCTAGACCGTTCACCATCGTGGTGTGGGAGTCGGTCCCGACCAGCGTGTCCGGATAGGCGCGCAGCACCGTTGCACCCGTCGCGTCCACTACCGACCGCGAGTACGTGACGCGTGCCAGGTACTCGATGTTCACCTGATGAACGATGCCCGTGCCCGGGGGCACGACCTTGAAATCGTCGAACGCGGTTTGGCCCCAACGGAGGAATTGGTACCGCTCGCCGTTTCGTTCGTATTCCAGGTCGACATTGCGGTCGAGAGCATCGGCCGTTCCGAACAGGTCCGCGATCACTGAGTGATCGATGACCAACTCGGCGGATGCGAGCGGGTTGATGCGGTTGGGGTCTCCGCCGAGCGCACTCACCGCCTCGCGCATGGTGGCCAAATCGACGATGCAGGGGACACCGGTGAAGTCCTGCATCACCACCCGAGCCGGCGTGAACTGGATTTCAGTATCCGGCTCCGCCGCAGGATCCCACGAACCGAGCGACTCGATCTGAGCGCGCGTGACGTTTTGGGCATCCTCCGTGCGCAACAGATTTTCTAGAAGCACTTTGAGGCTGAACGGCAGGCGTTCGTGGCCCGGTACCGCGTCGATACGGAAGACCTCGTAATCCACGTCGCCAACGGTGAGCACACTGCGGGAATTGAAGCTGTCGATCGCTGACATGGTCTCTCCTCGGCTTGCTTGCTACCCAAGACTAGAGCCGCGCGATGACGGCTCAAAGTATCTTGATATCAAGATAAATATATCATCCGCTCACTCGCGATCGAAGATGAGTCCCCGTTGCCTGGCCACCCGGTAGACGACCTCGATACCGGCGGCACCCAGCATTCCGGCAATGACCGCGATAAGGAGGGGCAGGTCGAGCGCTACCTGCATGGAGAAGAATTCTCGCGCGCCGGGAACCGACACGGCCGAGGCGAACAGACCCACCATGGTGGCCAGCAGCAGCGCGCGCCCACGGTCGAGCGGGCGCGTCAAAACACACAGGATCCAGAACGCGACGATCCACAGCGCCACCGTGGTGACCGATCGCGCCTCGTCTCGGCCCACCAGCGAGCGCACGACAGCGTGCACAGAGATGGTGACCACGGCCGCGATGCTTCCCGTGATCAGCGCGTAACGCAACAGTCGGTTGAGGATGCCGGGATGGTAAATCCGTCGATTCGGTGCCAGGGCGAGGAAGAACGACGGGATACCGATCGTGAGGGTCGACACGAGCGTCAGCTGACGGGGCAGGAAGGGGAACTGCCACAGAAGCAGCGAGAAAACGACCGCCAAGATGATTCCGTAAACCGTCTTGGCGAGGAAAAGATTGGCAACCCGCTCCACGTTCGCGATGACCTGACGACCGTAGGCGAGCACACTCGGAAGCCGGGCGAACTCATCGTCGAGCAACACCAGTCGTGCGACGGCGCGGGAGGCACTGGTTCCCGAACCCATCGCGATGCCGAGATCGGCATCCTTGATCGCCATCGCGTCGTTGACCCCGTCACCGGTCATCGCGACGACGTGACCGTCCTCTTGAAGCACCCGTACGATCGACCGCTTGAGGTCGGGCGCGACTCTGCCGAAAATGCTGTTACCCGCTAGCGCTGCGCGGATTTTCGCGTCGTCGGTCAGTCCGGTGGCATCCATCGAGCCAGTGCCGACCCCTAGGCCCGAAGCCACTGCGGCAACGGTAGCCGGGTTGTCACCCGACAGGATGATGCATCGAACGCCTTGCGCAGAAAAGAATTCGAGCGTTGCGATGGCATCCGAGCGGATCTCCTCGGCAAAAGTGAGGATACCGACCGCAGCAATCTTCGCTTCAGAGAGGTCCAGCTTGGCGAGATCGAGCCCGGGCCAGGTCATGCCGGGGGTGGTCGCGACCGGGGTCAGCGCGGCGAGGCCCAGCGTGCGATTACCGAGGGCGGCTAGGTGAAGAGCCGCGTCGCGATGCTCGCGATCACGCGCGAAGACCCGTTCGGGCGCACCGAGCAGCCACGTGGTGGTCTCATTCTGAAACTGGCAGGTCAGCAGACTGAACGCGCGGGAGCTCGCGAAAGGCAGGTAGGCGACCGTGGTCGCCCCGAGGTCGGGAAATGACCCAGCCAGCGACGAAGCGGTCGAATTGGCATCAGCCTGACGCGCGAAGAGCGCCAGCGCGGCATTGACGGCGGCCTCGTTCTCAGGCGTGTCCGTGACGGTACCGTTCTCCCTCAGCCCCTGTAGGCCGAGAAAGGAGATGGCGCCCGTCGTCAGGGTGCCCGTCTTGTCGAGGCACAGCACGTCCACCCGGGCCAGGATCTCAACCGCCGCCAATTCCTGAATGAGCACCCGGCGGCCGGCGAGCCGCACCGCCGCAACCCCGAAAGCCAGGCTGATCAACAGGACCAGACCCTCGGGAATCATGCCGACGACGCTGGCCACCACGTCGACGAGCACGCTGCGCCATGGCAACCCGATGAGGGAGTCGACCGAGAGCCGCCCGCCGTAGGCGATCATCCGGGTGCCGATCACGAACGCCAGAATCGGCCCGATCACCCACGATATGTACACGAGCACCCGGTTCGTGGCCGCCCGGAGTTCGGAATGAGCCAGAGAGTGGCGCCGGATTTCTGTGGTGAGCCGGTTCGCGTACGAGGCCTCACCGACCGCGGTGACGCGAGCGAATGCCGTGCCGCTCGAAATCAGGGAGCCGGAGAGCACGATGTCCCCGCCCGATTTGCCGATCGGTTCCGATTCGCCCGTCAGCAGCGACTCGTTCACCGTGAGGTCGGTGGCTTCCAAGACGATCGCATCCGCCACGACCTGATCACCGGCCCGAAGCACGACGATGTCATCCAGAACCACGTCGGGCGGGGACAGGATGACCGTTAGCCCTTCCCGACGAACCGCGATGACCGGCGCTGAAAGCAGCGCCAGGCGATCGAGGGTGACTTTGGCGCGCACTTCTTGAACGATTCCGATAAGGGAGTTCGCGACGACGATTCCGAAGAACAAGCCGTCGCGTAGGTCTCCGACGAGGAGGATGATCAGGAAGCAAGCGGTGAGAATCGAGTTGAAGAGCGTGAAGACGTTGTCACGGATGATGTGCCAGAGCGGGCGGGACGTAGTGCGTCGTGTGGCGTTTGAATCCCCTCGAGCGACGCGCTCGGCGACCTCACTCCGACTGAGGCCGCGCATAAGCCGTTCTCACGAGCAGCCAGGTGACCCACAACATCGCGGCGTACAGAGGAACCCCGAGTACGAGCTTGAACGCCGCAAGCGCCCCGGTGTTCCCTGCGAAGTAGAGCGGCAGTTCCACAGCCAAGCGCAGGGCGAACAGGCAGCTCCACAGAAGCGTGGCGATCAAGGCCACCCGCCGCTTCGCGGCATCGGCTCGCCAGCGCGAACCCTCCCCGGTGATGAGCGAGGCGATCACCCCTACTAGCGGCCACCGCAGCAGCACGCTCATCATGAGGCCGAGGAAGAACGCGGCATTGATGAGGAACCCGAGCACGAAGTTGTCCTGAGCGCGCCCGGTGAGCAACGACAAACCTGCGGACAACGCGATCCCGAGCACGCCCGCAAGCGCGGATGTCACCGGTGTCCTCGTTGCGATGCGGACCAGTACGAACACGACCGCGATGCCGAGAGGAACCAGAACCGCGGGCGCGAGTTGGCTTGTGATGGTGAACACGACGAGAAACGCCAGGCCCGGGAGGATTGATTCGACCAGTCCCCGGATGCCTCCCATCGCCGCGAGCAGGTCGCGCCCGGTCGGGGACTGACCGGGCGCAACGTGCCCCAACCCCGACCTTTGGGCGGCGGCGGCGATCGCCTCAGGGCCGGTGACGGCTGCAGGAGCCGGGTCGTGCACCCCACCCGCGGTCTTTTCGGCGGCCGGCGCGGACAGACGTGAAATCTCCGGATCGGTCATGAGCCGTCGACGGGCTGGCCGGTCGACGGCATGTGCAGCGGAATCAAGTCGCGGGGTGGCATCGGGGTGTTGCCCCGCACCACCACGATCGAGCGGAACAAATCCTCGACCTCGGCCGCGGCATCCGGATCGGTCGCGCCCTCGCCCGCGATGACGCCTCGCAAGAACCATCGTGGTCCGTCGACACCGATGAAGCGCGCTAGGCGGCTGTCACCGGGGTGCCCGTCCGCAACAGGAATATCTGCCCGCACCTCGGGACCGAAGGAGCCGACCACGACCTGAGTCGTGCCGCCCTGCCGGTGAATCTGGTCCACGATCTGCTCTCGTATCTCGTGCCAGAGTCCACTGGTTCGCGGCGCCGCGAACGGTTGCACCTGCAGGCTGGACCCGGCGTAATCAAGCCCTACGGCCACAACCCGTTTGCTGCCTTCCTCCACTTCTAGGCGCAGGTGCAACTCAGCCCGGGGCAGTATCTTCACTCCCCCGAGGTCAACGTAGGGACGGACCGCGTTTGCTTCACTTTCATCGAGCGGGCCCGCTGTCGCGCGATCCGCCGGAGCGGACTTCGGCTGATCCGACATCGCGGGCTCGGCCTCGATCTGGTCACTCATGAGCGTTTCCCACCTCGACGGTATCCACATGCTCGGATCCGGTCGAGCCGAAGCCCCGATCGCCTCGCGAACTCTCCGGCAGACTGACGACAGGCACGAATTCGGCACGGGTGACCGGCATCACCACCAGTTGGGCTATCCGGTCTCCGGCTTTGATGCCGAACGGATGGACCGTATCCGTATTCAGCATGGTGATCTTGATCTCCCCGCGGTAGCCGGCGTCGACGGTTCCCGGGCTGTTCAGGACGGTGACGCCGTATCGATGGGCTAGTCCCGAGCGCGGCACGACGAATCCGACGAATCCTTCCGGCAGCGCGATTCGAACGCCGGTTCCCACGGTGACTCGGGAGCCGGGGAGCAGAGTGACGCTCTCGTTGGAATGCAGGTCGGCACCGGCATCCCCATCGTGGGCGTAGACGGGCAGCACGCCGGTCGAGATGAGAACGCTGAGGGTGTCGACCACGAGTCGAGGCTAACGCAGAACCCGCCCGCAGTCCTGTGTCCGCCAGCCTCGACCGGCCCGGTGACGGCACGGGGGCCGGCGGCGTTGTCTAATTGAGCGTGATACTTTACCGCGAGAGAATGTGGCCCGCACCGTGGCTCTTCGCCAGTACCGCTCTGGTCATCCCCGCGAGTCTGCTTGTTTTTCTGCCGATTAACCTCGTGGCGGGTATCGCGGCGGCCGCCGTGCTCTATTCAGGATCGATCGCCTTACTCCTGCTGTCGTCTCCCCTGCTGCTGCTGACCGAGCGCGACCTCCGCGCGGGCCGCGCTCGAATCCCGGTGGGCCTCATCGGCACCGTGCACGGCTTCCACGGCGCCGAGGCCACCCTCGAGCGCGGCCGGATGCTCGATGCACGTGCCTATCTCGTGATCCGCGGCTGGATCGACCCGGTATTGAGAATCAACATCCTCGACCCCGAAGACCCGACGCCCTACTGGCTGTTGTCGACGCGCAAACCGGCGGCTCTCGCGGCGGCGATCACGGCCGTGACCGCCCAATAGCCCTCAGGCCGCGCACTCCATGCAGATGGGTCCCGAACCTGTTTGGTGGTCGATCTGGGATCTGTGCTTGACGAGGAAGCAGTTGACGCACGTGAACTCGTCGGCCTGCGCCGGCAGAACGACCACGTCGAGGTCCAGGTCCGACAGGTCCGCACCGGCCAGTTCGAAGCTGCCGGGATTGTCGGCATCATCGACGTCGATGGATCCCGACGTCTTGTCGGGCACGCGCTCTTTCAGTGCCTCGATCGACTCGGAGTCATCGTCGGTCTTGCGCGGTGCGTCGTAATCGGTTGCCATGCCCATCCACTTCTGTTCTTCTGAGCGACTGACCTCTGGTGCGGGTGTTGTCTCGTTCGGGTGTTGTCACGTTCGGGTGTTTCCGTGCTGAATTCTGTGCGAAATGCTTCGACTCGTTAACGAAATCAGCGGCCAAGTTTGCATCAGACCGTGCAAGAAATGCAAACCCTGTCGGGAGGTTGCTTTCGCGCTTTCCGTACAACTCGCGGCACGCCCGGCCTATTCCCGCGAATCGGCTGGGGCCCGTGACATTCTTGAGGCGAATAGGCACGGTCGGAGGGCCTTCAGCATGCAAGATTTGAGAGTTATCGGGGTTGAGAGTGGGGCGCTGGTCGTCGTCGCTGACGATGGCACACGGTATCGCATTCCGATCGACGAGGTGTTGCAATCGAAGCTTCGTCAATCGGTGCCCGATCCCGGCACCGGACCCAAGCTGTCGCCACGAGAAATACAGTCTCATATCAGGTCCGGGATGTCGGCCCAGGACGTGGCATCCATCACCGGCGCGAGTCTCGATTACGTGGAGCGTTTCGAAGGCCCGGTGATGGCGGAACGCGAATTCGTGATCACCTCGGCGCTTGCGGTCGCAGTTCGAACTGCCGCGGACACCGACCCGCTCGCGCCCGTGCGGAGCTTCGGAACCGCGATCAGAGAACGCCTTTATGAACTTGGCGCGATCAATGAGCGTTGGGCCAGCTGGAAGGAGAACCCGGCCGGGTGGGTGGTCAAACTCTCGTTCACCGCGAACCAGGTCGACCATGATGCGCGATGGCAGTTCGATCCCCGCAAGCGATCCTTGGCACCGATCAACAGTGATGCGTTAGTGATCTCGCAGCAGGGCGACGCCTCAGGTCCACTGATTCCGCGGCTTCGCGTTGTCAGTGAACCGGCCAAGGATGCCTCGCGCTTCGACAGCGGTGCGTTCGCGATCGAAGAGTCGGCCATCCGGGGCATGACTAGCCCCACCACTCACCGTGCAGGGTCGGCTGACACCCCGCACTCGGTGACGATCGGGGCGGTCACTCAGTCGCAAAACGTCGACCCTGCGCCACGGGGAAGCCAGACCGCCGACCTCCTTGATGCACTCCGGCGGCGGCGGGGAGAGCGCGAAAGCGCGAGTTTCGAGGACGCGCAGGGTAGATCTGGGCATCCCTCGACCGGAACCATTCGCATCATCGACATCCCGCTCGACGATTTCGGCGACGAGTACGACCTGCCGCACGGCGCCACGCAACCGCAACCTGCCGCTCGACGCAAGGGTCGGGTGAGCATGCCCAGCTGGGATGAGATCGTGTTCGGCGCGCGGCCGGATGACGATCTGGCCTGACGCGAAGCCGACCTCACGGCCGTCCGGTCCACGTCTGAGATGGTGGAAAGCGACGCTCAGCGCGCGAAGGCACCGAAGCGCAGGAAGGGGATGCGCATCTCGGCAGCGGACCACGACCCGTGTTGGGCAATCATCCCGCGAGCCTTCGGATCACCCGAGGTGACGTCGTAGTAGGCGATGTTCTTCGATGCCGCCACCAGGATGTCGCCGATTCGCGGTGCCACTTCTGCGCGGACCGCCCCGAACCATCCCTGGTCGATCGCTTCCTCGCGGGTCACCACTTTCGATCGGGAGGACTCGGCCCCTCGCCAGCGCTCGAGGAGAGCTGCGCGACGGGTCGGCGTCGCATCCGGCTCAAAGTACAGCTGGAGGCAGCGCGGCTCTCCTCCGATGAAACGAATGCCGTCAAGCACGCCGGACGCACCATCCACAAGTACATGCGCATCGCGCGGAACGTCGAGCATTCCGTGATCGGCGGTGACCACGAGACCGGTGTCGACCCCGACGGCGCGCACCAGTTCGCGCAAAGACGCGTCGGTCTGCTCCAATGCAACGGTCCACTCGGCCGACTGCCAGCCGTGCGCATGAGCCGCTGAATCGAGTTCAGGAACGTAGAGGTAGACCAGGAGCCCCGCCCCCGGGCCGTCGACCTCGGCCGCTGCGCGGTTCATGCGGTCCGCGATGGATGCCTCCGCCAGATACCGTGCGCCGCGCAGCACAGCCTGGGTGAAACCAGAACTGCTGTACCGCCCTGGACCGATGACGAGCGGCCGCAAGCCAGCGGCGGCGGCCGTTTCGAACAGGGTCGGCTGCACCTGCCACAGAGTGGGATCGATTCGATCATCCCAACCGGACAACAGGTTGACCAGCCGATCATTTGCCGCATCCAGCACGGAATACCCGACCATTCCGTGCTGGCCGGGATCCTTGCCAGTCGCCAAGGTGGTCAGGGCCGAGGCGGTCGTGGTGGGGAAACCGGAATCGATGCTCCAACGGCCGACCATCGCCGCCGACATGGTTCGCGCGTGTCCCGCTCGCTCGGCGAGTAGCTCCGCCCCGAGCCCGTCGATCAGCACGACGATCGCGTTCTTGGCCCTCGGCAATGCGAAGCGATTGGGAGCCCCGGAAACGGCGCCAAGGCAACTTTGCAGCACGTCGGCAAGGCTCGGCCGCTGGGATTTCGGCCCCGGTAGCATGGGGGCAATCCTATGGTTACTCGCTCCAATACTCCCGTTCCGCAACCCTCGGTCGAACGCATCGAAGACATTGACGTGGCGGCCGAGATGCAGGGATCTTTTCTCGAGTACGCATATTCGGTCATTTACAGCCGTGCCTTGCCAGACGCGCGTGACGGGCTGAAACCTGTGCAGCGGCGCATTCTGTACCAGATGACGGAGATGGGCTTGCGACCCGATCGGGGTCATGTGAAATCAGCCCGGGTCGTTGGCGACGTGATGGGAAAGCTACATCCGCACGGAGACGCCTCCATCTACGACGCAATGGTGCGCCTCACGCAGGACTTCATTTTGCGGGTGCCCCTGATCGACGGACACGGAAACTTCGGTTCCCTCGATGACGGCCCTGCCGCCCCGCGCTACACGGAGGCCCGCTTGCACAGTGCGGCCATGGCGATGACAGAGAATCTCGACGAGGATGTCGTTGACTTCGTTCCCAATTACGACAACCAGCTCACTCAACCGTCGGTGCTGCCGGCCGCGTTTCCCAACCTGCTCGTCAACGGCGCGAGTGGGATCGCCGTCGGGATGGCCACCAATATGGCACCACACAACCTCGTCGAGGTGATCGCCGCGGCCCGTCACTTGCTCGACCATCCCGAGGCGTCGCTGGAGCAGCTCATGCAGTTCGTGCCCGGTCCGGATCTGCCAACCGGGGGCACGATCGTCGGCCTCGACGGTATCCGGGACGCCTACGCGAGCGGCCGGGGAGCGTTCAAGACGCGCGCGCGGGTGGTCGTCGAATCGATCACAGCACGAAAGACCGGCCTTATCGTCACAGAACTTCCCTATCTGGTCGGGCCGGAGCGGGTGATAGAGAAGATCAAAGACGGCGTCAATGCGCGCAAGATCAATGGGATTGCGGATGTGACCGACCTCACCGACCGCACTCACGGCCTACGGCTGGTGATCGGGCTCAAGGCGGGCTTCAGCGCGGATGCGGTGCTCGAGCAGCTCTACCGGCAGACCCCCCTCGAGGACAACTTCTCGATCAACAATGTCGCTCTCGTGGACGGCGGGCCACGGACACTGGGGTTGAGAGAGTTGCTGTCCGTCTACCTCGATCATCGGCTCGGGGTCGTCCGACGGCGCAGTGAATACCGACTCGCCCGCCGTCGTGAACGCCTCCACCTCGTCGAGGGCCTGATGGTGGCGATTCTGGACATCGACGAGGTCATTCAGCTGATCCGCGGCAGCGACGACAGCGAGCAGGCCCGGACCCGCCTGATCGAGGTCTTCGAACTGAGCGTCCTCCAGGCCGAGTACATCCTGGAACTGCGATTGAGGCGCCTCACTCGCTTCAGTCGCGTCGAACTCGAAACGGAAGCGGGCGTGCTCCGGGCGGAAATCGCCGTTCTCACCGGCCTTCTGAGCGACCCAGCGCGTATCCGCCGACTCGTCTCGAGCGAGCTGGCAGAGATCTCGGAGCGATTCGGCACGCCCCGGCGCACGCTTCTCACCGAGTCCGCCGGCCCGGGCGAGACTCCCAAGTCGCGCCGCGGTCCGCTCGCGCCTCTGGAAATCGCCGACACTCCCTGTCTCGTGTTGCTCTCGGCCACGGGACGAGCGGTGCGTCTCGAAGTGCCCTCCGCAGACGCGACGGGGTCGGCATCGCGCCGACGTTCCGGCCACGATGCGATCCGATCCCGCGTGTTGACCACTACTCGCACGGAGATCGGAGCCGTTACCGATTCGGGCCGAGTAATTCGGTTCACCGCCTTGGACCTGCCGAGCGTCCCCTCCAACTCCATTCAATTGGCCGCGGGTACGATCATCGACGACTACCTCTCCTTGGGCTCCGACGAGAACGTCATCGGCCTCATCGACCTCGATTCGCCCTGGCCGATCGCAATCGGAACCCGTGGTGGTCTGGTGAAGCGGATTTTGCCAGCCTCGTACCCAGCCCGGCCTACCTTCGATCTCATCACACTCCGCCCAGACGACGAACTCGTGGGAGTCTCGCAGATACCCGACTCGGGCGACCTCATCTTCGTCGCCTCTGACGCGCAACTGCTTCGGTTCAGGGCCAGCTCAGTACGGCCTCAGGGCGTCTCCGCCGCAGGAATGGCGGGGATAACTCTGTCACCGGGGTCATCGGTTCGGTTCTTCGGCGGAGTCGACGGCAATGCTGCCGCTGGCCGCGGGGCGGAGTCCGTCGTGGTCACCGTCTCTCAGGCCGACGATGCGCTCGCCGGTGCGGACCCCGGTCGAGTCAAGGTATCGGCTCTCATGGACTACCCGAGCAAGGGCCGGGCCACCGGTGGGGTGCGCGCGCACACCTTTCTCAAAGGAGAGAGCTCATTGGCGGTGGCGTGGGTCGGCGCCTCGCCGGCGTTAGCGTCGGGAGCCGATGGCGCGCCGCGAGACCTGCCAACATCCCGCGCCAAACGCGACGGTTCCGGTTCGATTGCCGAGGCGGCGGTGAGCTTTCTCGGCTCCGCGATCTAACGGCCACAGAACGTTCATTCGACCAGCCGATCGTCAGAGGTGCGGCACGAACTGCTGCCAGGCCAATCGACGCTCGCTGCGCGGATCTTCATCGACTCGGTCATGTGTGTCGATGATCAGTGTGCGACGTTTCTTCGGCGTGTAATGAGGCCAGTGAGGGCCGGGGTGCCCATCTCGGGCGAATTGCAGCCAACTCCGCTGCATCCGGCGGCCAGCTCTTTTGAACGCGAGGCGGCCACCCAACAACCCGAGGGCGTGTCCGAAAAGGCCGTCCATGCGGTCGAACAGGGCGAACATCTCCAGTCCGTGGGTAGCGTCCAGCCCCGCCCAACGAACGATGCGGGGGGCGATATCGAATCGGTAGAAGTGGACCTTGGCAAAACGGGCGTGCCGCTCGGCAACTTTCACCGTGGGAAACCAGAACGCGTAGTCCCCACCGAAATCGGCCGCGGGCCGGCGGGCGGGCAATCCTGGGTATTGCGCCTTCAGCGCTTTGCGGGCTCTCTTCTTCGTGCGGGCGAAGATGGCGCGGATGCGCGGCGGGGTGGTGGCGAGGATGGGTTATGGAGCCCGGAATCGCAGCTCGCCGATGGGCGGTGCTGCGTACGGGATGCCCCGCCACATGTGCAGGTCCCGCCTCAGCATCCCGCGTACAACGCCACTGATGTCGCGACGCTGGAGAGCGTCGACCGGGTGATTCGAGGCGACCTGCTCTTCAACGGCGATCACGCGTAAATCCTCGGGATGCCACCTGAGCATCACACGTCGATCCGTTCCCGGTCCAACCCCCGGCCTGCGATGATGAAGTCCTTGCGGGGAGCCACATCATTTCCCATCAGCAATTCGAACACGGTCGCCGCCATTTCCGCATCGCCGATGTTGACGCGTCGGAGAGTCCGGTGCCGCCGATCCATCGTGGTCGAGGCGAGTTGATCGGCATCCATCTCTCCGAGCCCCTTATAGCGCTGAATGGGGTCCTGATGCCGCCTGCCGGCTTTCGATAGCCGGCTCAGAACCGCCTCGAGCTCAGCTTCCGAATAGGTGTAAATGGTCTCGTTCGCCTTGGTTCCCGGGTGCGGGACGATCACCCGATGCAAAGGTGGGACCGCTGCGTAGACGCGCCCGTTGGCGATCATTTCTGGCATGTAGCGAAAGAACAGCGTCAGCAGAAGGGTGCGGATGTGGGCGCCGTCGACATCCGCATCGCTCATGATGATGACCTTGCCGTACCGTGCTTGCTGCAGGTCGAAGCTGCGACCCGATCCGGCGCCCACCACCTGGATGATCGAGGCGCACTCCGCGTTGCCCAACATGTCGCTGATCGAAGCCTTCTGGACATTCAGGATTTTTCCTCGAATGGGCAGCAGAGCCTGGTACTCACTGTCCCGCGCCAGTTTCGCGGTCCCGAGCGCCGAATCACCCTCGACGATGAACAGCTCGCTATTCGCAACGTCGTTGCTCCGGCAATCCACGAGCTTGGCGGGAAGGGATGAACTCTCGAGCGCATTTTTCCGGCGTTGCGTCTCCTTGTGCGTTCGGGCCGACACCCGCGCCTTCATCTCGGAGACGATCTTGTCGAGAAGGAGTGCCGATTGCGCACGGTCGTGGCGGCCCGACGAGGAGAACCGCTCCGTCATAGCCTCCGTCACGACCTGGGCGACGATCGCTCGAACGGCTGGGGTCCCCAGCGTCTCCTTCGTCTGACCCTCGAATTGCGGCTCCGGCAGTCGCACCGTGAGCACGGCGGTCAAGCCGGAGAGGATGTCCTCCTTCTCGATCTTCTCGCTTCCGCCGCCGCTCGTCGATACCTTGAGGCGGCGCGCATTCTGTTCGACTTGCATGCGAATGAATCTCAGCAACGATTGTTCGAAACCGGATTGATGGGTCCCCCCTTTCGGGGTGGCGATGATGTTGGCGTAACTGCGAAATACCGTTTCGTAACCAGTACCCCATCGCAATGCGATGTCGACCTCGCAGTGGCGACTCAGTTCGGTGGGGCGCATCTGGCCGTCTTCACCGAGCACCGGCACAGTCTCCGTGAAGGCGCCCGTGCCGGCCAAGCGCCAGGTGTCAGTCACTGCCGCGTCCGGCGCGAGGTACTCCACGAATTCGGCCAGTCCTCCGTCGGACTGAAAATCCTGCTGAGACGGCGTTCCTTGGCGATCATCAGTGATGGATAGACGAAGGCCGGGCACCAGGAACGCCGTTTGCCGCACACGTTCCACCAGGTCCTCGGCCTGGAAGGTGGCGCCGGCGGTGAAGATATCCGGGTCGGCCCAATATCTGACGCGTGTTCCCGTGACCCCTCGACCCGTCTTGGCGACAACCCGCAATTCGCTGTCCGAGGTGAACGGGCTGAACGATGAATCCGCGCGAGGAGGTCCCGCGTCGGTGAACAGCCCTGGCTCACCGCGGTGGAAGGACATGGCCCAGGTCTTGCCGCCACGGTCCACCTCCACATCGAGGCGTTCCGATAGGGCGTTGACCACTGAGGCACCTACGCCATGGAGGCCGCCCGACGCGGCATACGAACCGGAGCCGAACTTTCCGCCGGCATGCAGCTTGGTGAAGACGACTTCGACACCGGATAGACCCGTTCGCGGCTCGATGTCGACGGGTATGCCGCGCGCGTCGTCCTGCACTTCGATACTGCCGTCGCGATGCAGGATGACACGGATGTGGGAGCCATGCCCCCCAAGCGCCTCGTCGACACAGTTATCGATGATCTCCCACAGGCAGTGCATCAAGCCGCGCGAGTCGGTGGAGCCGATGTACATTCCCGGCCTCTTGCGCACCGCTTCGAGGCCCTCCAGCACGGAGAGATGTCGCGCGAGATATTGCGATGATGTGTCGACGACGCACCGTCCCCTCCTGGCGCCGAAGGCCGCGACTGCCGACCCCACCCTACGTTCCGACGCGCGGCGGCACTCGTCGACACCCTTCGAGCGAAGCAACTGCGCGGGGATCTGCCTCACACGCGCTACGCGTTCAGCGAAATACCCGGTTATTGATGCGCACTGGTAACACGAGCGTGCTTGTATTGAGGCAACGCAATCGCAGCACACCGAATGGAGCCGCTCATGTCTCAGATCGCCACCGACAAAGCCGCCGTCGATGAGTTGGACTATGCGCTGACCGCGCTCGACCGCTGCGACAGCTGCGGCGCTCAAGCGTACATTCGGGTCACGTTGAACAGCGGGGATCTTCTGTTTTGCGCCCACCACGGCGCCAAATTCAAGGAGCGGCTTCTTCCCACGGCTCTGAACTGGCACGACGAGTCGAGCCGGCTACTCGAGGACCGCGCGAGCTGATCAGCGAGAGCGACCGCCCGTTGATGAGGCCAACGACGATCGAGCATCGGATCCTGAGAAATCGGGCGCGTAGCCGGTTTCTGTCTGGAGTCACGTGAGCCGCATGCGGCATTACTTCTCTCGTCTGCGAACGTTGCGGGTCGGTAATTTTCTGGCCGTGGCCAACGTCGTGGCGAAGGAATCTCACCGGCCCCGGGTGATCATCCTCACCGATATGGTGTGGTGCTCGCTGCGCTATCAGGCCGGCTACCTGGATTATCAGGAATTCGAGTTCTACAGCCTCAACGCGGCTGAACGGCGCACCTGGATCACCACTGGCAAAAGCAATTCGATCGTGGTTCGATACAACCAGCGTGCGTTCCGCCACGAATTCTCCGACAAGGTCGCCTTCAACACACGGTTCGCCCCCTACCTGGGCCGGGCCTGGATCGACCTTCGCACGGCTTCGCCTGACGACCTTCGGCGGTTCATCGCACAGCACGGTCGCGTCATGGCCAAACCCCACGACGGGATGGGCGGTGCAGGCATCCATTCGATAGAGCCCCGGGATGTCGGGGAGGTGCGCGATCTGCATGCCAGACTGAGCGCGTCTGGTCAGTACCTCGTCGAAAGCTTCATCTCACAGGACCCCGCCATGGCGTCGCTGTCCGAAACGAGCGTCAACTCCCTTCGGGTGATCACCTTTTTCGACGGTGCGACGGTGCACGTATTGGAAGCCGTTCTCCGGATGGGAAACGGCGGAGATGTCGATAACTACGGGCGGGGGGGCATGTACACGGTGCTCGATGAAAAATCCGGCATCGCCCCGTTCGCGGCTTTCGACCAGGACTCGAACATCTTCACCGCACATCCGAGCACCGGGACCCGGATAGTGGGCTTCCGCGTGCCCCGCTACGACGACGTGCTCACGCTGCTCGACGAGGTGGCCCGTATTGTGCCCGAAATTCCCTATGTCGGCTGGGATGTCGCAATCGGCGTCGACGGCCCTCTGATCATCGAGGGCAACTACAACACCGGGGTGTTTCAGATGAAGCCCAGCATCACCGGGAGCAAAATCGGACTACTGCCTCGCTTTCAGGAAGTAATCAACTTCTGAGATCGGGCGCTCACAGCACCGGCGCGCGCCGGATGATCCCGATCGGAGTCGATTGGCGGTCCTGGCCCAGCGGGTTGTCAGCCAGTATCCTCAGCGCGAGAGCGTCGGTGGCTCTGGGTGCGGTCGAGCCGAGGATGTTGCCTCCGAAATCATTGATATCGACGATGAGCACCTGAACCTCACCGCCCAGCACCTCGCGCAGATGGCGGGCGACCTCGTGCGGTTTGGCCGGCCCGAGCACCACGTGAGAGTCGTACGGCGGGATGGTGTTCTTGGTTGGACCGTCGATGGCTCGGGCCTTCGGGCCTGCTATCCGGTAGAAATCGCCACGCCTGCCGAGGCTGCGAGTAATGGCGGCGACGCTCGCCGCCAAAAGTATCCGAGGCGTGCCGCATTCCCGAAGGGCCATCTCCATCGTCTCCGGGATGCCCAATCCGATGCCGTGTGACGTCTTGGTGACGTAGCGCGAGAGTCTCACGGCCAGTCGCCGCGGGGTGATGTCTTCCAATGGGAGTGCTCGACCCTGGGTGATTCCCACGATCTTCTCGGTGACGAAGACGATATCGGCGGGTCGTATCACGGGCCGCGCGTAATCCAGCAGCACCTGATCCAGATCATCATCCCGCATCACCAGGTGGGTCTTGATGGGTACCCGTTCCCAGGCCACGCCGTCGATCACGATTTCGAGCGCCTTGCCCTCGTTGGCTTGGGCTGGCACCGTCTACTCCAGGTAGTCGCGCAGAGACTGAGAGCGGGACGGATGCCTGAGCTTTGCCATCGTCTTCGATTCGATCTGGCGGATGCGCTCGCGAGTGACCCCGAAGGTGTCCCCGATCTGGTCGAGCGTCTTGGGCATCCCGTCACCCAGGCCGAATCGCATCCGAATCACCCCGGCCTCGCGTTCCGACAGAGAATCCAGAAGACTCTCGAGTTGCTTTTGGAGCATGGTGAAGCCCACGGCATCGGCGGGAACGACGGCCTCGGTGTCCTCGATCAGGTCACCGAACTCACTGTCGCCGTCTTCACCGAGAGGCGTGTGCAGGGAAATGGGTTCGCGGCCGTATTTCTGCACTTCAATGACCTTTTCCGGGGTCATGTCCAGTTCACGACTGAGTTCTTCGGGGGTCGGCTCCCGGCCAAGGTCTTGCAGCATCTGCCTCTGTACACGGGCCAGCTTGTTGATGACCTCCACCATGTGAACCGGGATGCGGATGGTACGGGCTTGGTCTGCCATTGCGCGGGTGATGGCCTGGCGGATCCACCAGGTTGCATAGGTGCTGAACTTGAAACCCTTGGTGTAGTCGAACTTCTCCACGGCGCGAATCAGACCGAGGTTGCCCTCCTGAATGAGGTCGAGGAACTGCATGCCGCGCCCCGTGTATCGCTTTGCGAGGGACACCACCAACCTCAGGTTGGCCCCGAGAAGGTGACTTTTGGCGCGCTGACCGTCTTTTGCGACCCACTGCAGTTCTCGACCGAGCGCGGATCGCAGTTCGGTTGCGGACATGTGCGAGAGCTTGTCCTCGGCGAACAGGCCGGCCTCGATCCGCATCGCCAACTCGACTTCCTCGGCCGCGTTGAGCAGCGCGACTTTGCCGATCTGCTTGAGGTAGTCCTTGACCGGGTCTGCCGTTGCCCCGGTGATGGCCGCGGAGTAGACCGGAACATCGTCGTCGTCGTCGACCAGGGATAGCACCAGTGCGCCGGTGGGCAGATCCTCGTCTTTGCTGCTGGATTTTTCGTCTTCGTCTTCGTCTTCGTCGTCATGTTTGCCGTCGTCGTCGCCTTTAGGTTCTTCGGCGGACGGAGTACCAGCCGCAGACTCGCCGATGATCGACTCAGCGGCCGATTCGACAGCCGCGAGGCCGGAAGGGGCCAGGTCGTCCAGATCCTGACCCGACGGGTCGGGGGCAGCATTGTCCGCAGCATCCACGACGGTTTCGGCCGCGATGGCACTCGCCGCTGACGCCACCTTGCGGCTCGCCCTCGCTTTTTTGACCGGCTCTGCGACGGAAGCGGCGTCATGCTGAGCTGGAGGGGAAATGATGGTTCGCGTTGCCATTCGAACGCCTTTCAAATTGTCTGGCCGGCCAGCTCACTGTGACGGATGCACCGCGGGTTGAAATCACGCGATCTCGTAGCCGACCAGTTCTACAATCGCGAGTTTGCGTGGGCATCACTAAGACCCATGTCAAGTCTGTGGTCGCGGCAGGGTGAGTGTCGTGAACCGCGGAATCGACCGGGTCTTGCTTCCAATTATTACACGAGCACGAAGGGTCACTGACCGCTACGCGCGGTCTGACCTGTCCCTGCGCGCGATGGCTCTACCCAGTGCAATCCACACCGGGGCAACCTCTATTGCCTCCTCTTCATGGAGCTTGCGCCGTGTGGCTCTGCGGGCTGCGAGCAGGAAGACGACGCCCGCACCGACGACGGGGAACTGCACGGCGAACGCGACACGGAAGGCATCGAGGGAGTACATCTCGCTAGGGATCCCGCTCCCGCCGCGTGCGCGATCGATCACGTCGAGAACTACCCCGATCAGCAACATCATGACCAGGCTCGCGAGAAATCCGCCCACATTCACCACGCCGGTGGCGGACCCCAGGGAACGTGCCGGGTTGAACGTGCGGGCGAAGTCGAACCCGATCAGCGAGCCCGGGCCTCCGATGGCGATAACGAGCATCAGAACAACGACGATCCACAGCGGGGGCTGCCCCGGCCAGGCCAACACGGCAATCCACGCCATCCCCATTGCACTCACGATCGCCAGCACGATGTTGCTGCGCCGGAAGGGGTAACGCGAACTGAGGATGCCGAGCATTGGCCCACTCAGCGCGGCACTCAGCAGGATGAGACTGAGCAGAACTGCTGCTCCGTTTGGTCCGTAGCCCAGGCCGATCGATAGAAAGGGAAACCCCCAGAGCAGCGTGAACATCGTCACGGATGACTGGGTGACGAAATGCGACCAGAAGCCCAGTTGAGTCCCCGGCCTCGCCAGGCTTTCGGTGAGGTGACGCAGCGAAGTTCGCCACACGATCGGAGGGCCGGGTCTGGTCGCGCCCAGCGGCGCATCCGACACGAACACCAGCACGACCACGGCGGCCAGAACGGATAGACCAGCCGCGCTCAGATAGGCGGGAGTCCAGCCCCAGGCGTGCAAGGCCAGCGCGAATGGGAAGATGGAAAGCAGTTGCCCCGTCTGCCCCAACGTCCCGAGCAGTTGAGAAACGACCGGGAGCCGAGCCCCGCTAAACCACACTGACAGCAGGCGAATGGCAGAGATGAATGTCATCGCGTCCCCTGCCCCGACGAGGACACGCCCGATAATGGCCACCGGCAGCGTCTCCGAGACTGCAAGCGTCGATTGCCCCAGCGTCATGAGGGTTGCGCCGAAAATGATGAGTGACCTGGGACCGATACGGTCGATAATGACCCCTACGGGGACCTGTAATCCCGCGTAGACCGCGAGTTGCACCACAGCGAGAGTGGACAGGGCGACGGCAGCGATGTCGAATCGCTCGGTAGCTTCAACACCGGCGACGCCGAGGGAACCGCGTTGCATGATGGCAACGAGATAGGCGAAGACAGCGGCGCTGAAAATGACCCAGGACCGACGGGAGTTCATCGCTTCCACCCTATGTGTCAGGGGCTGGCCCGAGTCAGCCGGGGCTGCCGCCGTTTCCGTCACGCCTGGTCGCCAAGAAATTCTGCAATTCGGCGGCGATCTCGTCGGCGGTGGGTAGTTCGCCGTCGACATCCGTCAGCGGCGAGCGCAGCGGATTGTCTTGCATGTAACTATCGTGCCGCTCCTCGAGGGTGCCCACGAGTCGTGCCAACTCTTGATTGCCCTCGACCTGACTGTCGATTCTGCCCGCGAATTCACGGCCTGCTTCACGCAAACGGTCGGTCGGGAATATCAGGCCGGTTGCGGCGCTGATGCTCTCCAGTGCGGTTACCGCCGCGGCCGGGTACTCGGTGTCCGCCAGGTAGTGCGGGATGAGCAGAACGAAGCCAGCGGTGGGATGCCCCAGTTCCTGCAAACGGTACTCGACCAGATGCAGCGCGTTCGCCGGTACCTGGGTGCGGGGCTTCCAGATGGACAACGACTCGGTGAGTTCGGCCCGGTTACCGCTGACGGTGACGCCCAGCGGCCGTGTATGCGGGACGGGCATCGGAATGGCATGCACCCACGTGGTCGTTTTCACCCGGTACTTGTCGATGAGTTGCAGCACCGCGGCCGTGAACCGTTCCCACTGGAAGTCCGGCTCGTAGCCGGTGAGCAGGAGGAACGGCTGATGCAACTCGTCTTGCATCAAGTAGAGATTCAATTTGGACGGCCGATAGTCACTCAGGTGATCTTGATCGAAGAAGATGATGGGCCGTCGGGCGCGATAATCCAGCAGGGCATCGCTATCGAACTCGGCAACCACCCGGTGCGTCATGGTGTCGAGCAGGTACTCGCTGAACTGGGTGACGGCGCCACCCGCATCTGTGAACCCGGTCAGCCCCGCAACCAAGTGGAGACCGTGCGGCACATCATCGATCTGAGGAGATAGATCGTAAAGGCCGGCCGGGTCTCGCATTCTTCAATTCTAAACCCGAGGCATCCGACCGAACTCGAAAAGCGTTGCGGGTGAATGATGCCAGCAGCCAGAAGCGCGGCGGGCGTCCACGCTCGCTAGCATTTGGACATGAATCTTCCCACGATGTCCGTCTCCGATGACTCCCCGCTCACCATCGTCGCCGACGTACTGGTTTTGGCCGTTCACAAGACGGATGCGGGGCCCCGGGTACTCGGGGAAGGCGATATGACGGCCGTGCAGTCCGTGCTCGCTGCGATCGGCGCCACCGGGAACCAGGACGAGCTTTTGCGGCTTCCTCCCTTGGTCGGTGTGTGCGGCAGTATCGCCCTGATCGGAATCGGTTCGGAGCCACCCACTCCCGATTCCCTGAGGTACGCGAGCGGTTCGGCCGCTCGCCAACTGGCGGGCTGCGATTCGGTCGTATTCGGTATCCCCACCCAGACGAGCGCCGACCTCCTGGCTGTCCTGGAGGGTGCCGTCATGGGCGCCTACAGCTTCGATGAGTTCCGGGTCTCCACGGTGGTGACGCTCAAAGCCCCACCCGGCGTGATCACGGTCGCCTCGACGGTCACCGGGGCTGCGGAGCAGCTCGCGTACGCGGAGGCGATCGGTGCCGCAATCCACGCCGCGCGCGACCTCGGCAACGCTCCCCCGTCGCACCTCTACCCCGAGACGTTCGCTGAGCGTACGACGGAGCTTGCCGAGGGGTTGCCCGTGCAGGTCATGGTCTTGGATGTCGACGATCTCGTCGAGGGCGGATACGGAGGCCTGCTCGGAGTCGGCCTGGGCTCGTCGCGCGGCCCACGCCTGGTCAAGGTCGACTACCACCCCGCCGGCGCGAACGTGCACCTCGCCCTCGTCGGCAAGGGCATCACCTTCGACACCGGGGGTATCAACCTCAAATCGCCGGTTCCCATGGCGCGGATGAAGTACGACATGATGGGCGCCGCTAGCGTGCTGGCTGTTGCACTGGCTGCAGCCCGGCTCAAGCTGCCCCTGCGCGTGACGGCATGGCTCTGCCTGGCGGAGAACATGCCATCCGGAACGGCTGGCAGACCGGAAGACGTGTTGCGTATACGCGGTGGAAAGACGGTGGAGAACATGAACACCGACGCAGAAGGGCGGCTCGTACTGGCCGACGGGCTGGTCGCCGCAGGCGAAGAGCATCCCGATTACATCATCGATGTCGCGACCCTCACCGGCGCGCAGTCGATCGCACTCGGTACCCGCTACGCGGGCGTGATGGGCGACACCGACCTCGTGGGCGAAGTGATGCACTGCAGCAGGGAAGCGGGCGAGACGATGTGGCCGATGCCCATGCCTTCCGAGTTGCGCGCCTTGCTCACTTCCGACGTCGCCGACCTCACCAATCTGAAGCCCGGTTCTACGGCTGGCGGGATGCTCCTGGGCGCGATCTTCCTGCAGGAGTTCGTCCCCGTGGTGGGCGAAAAAGAAAACGCTAAACGCATTCCGTGGGCACATTTGGACATCGCCGGGCCCGCCGACAACAACGCTGCGGGCTACGGATATCTCGGCAAGGGCGCAACCGGGGTGAGTATTCGGACCCTCATCCGGCTCGCCGAGCGGCTTTGCCGCTCGTAGTAAAGTTGCCAGGGCGGCATCCACCGCCATCGCCGCGTCAGCGTACCCCTCGCGACCGGCCGCACAAGCCCCTACAAGAGGAGTGCCGCTATGACTGAGCAGAATTTCGACCTGGTTATTCTCGGCGGAGGCAGCGGCGGTTACGCGGCCGCCCTGCGTGCCAGTCAATTGGGGATGTCCGTGGCGCTGGTGGAGAAGAACAAGGTCGGGGGCACCTGTCTGCACGTGGGATGCATCCCCACCAAAGCGCTTCTTCATTCGGCCGAAGTGGCCGATGTCACCCGTGGATCCGCCAAGTACGGCATCAATTCCTCGTTCGGCGGGGTGGATATCGCCGCCGTGACGGCGTACCGGCAAGAGGTGGTGGCAAGCAAGTACAAAGGCCTTCAGGGATTGTTGAGGGCTCGCAACGTAGTGACCATCGAGGGAACGGGACGCCTCGTATCGCCCACGAGCGTTCACGTGGGGGAGGACCTCATCACGGGCAAGAACGTCGTACTGGCTACCGGCTCGTATCCACGGTCCCTGCCGGGATTGGAGCTAGGCGGCCGGGTGATCACCTCGGAGCAAGCCCTTGATCTGGACTTCGTACCGCAGACGGTCGCCGTGCTCGGCGGAGGCGTCATCGGCGTCGAGTTCGCGAGCGTGTGGCGCAGTTGGGGCTCGGAGGTGACCATCATTGAAGCCCTCCCGCACCTCGTGCCCAACGAAGACGAGTCGGTCAGCAAGCAATTCGAACGGGCCTACCGGAAGAGGGGCATCAAATTCACCCTCGGCGTTCGGTTCCAGTCCGTCATCCAGAACGAGCACGGTGTGGTGGTGACTCTGGAGGACGGCTCGACCGTCGAGGCCGAACTCTTGCTCGTCGCGGTCGGTCGCGGGCCGCTGACCGCCAATCTCGGCTACGAGGATGTCGGAGTAGCCATGGATCGCGGGTACGTGCTCACCAACGAACGACTCGCAACGAACGTGCCCGGCGTCTTCGCCGTGGGCGACATCGTGCCGGGACTGCAACTTGCGCATCGCGGCTTCTCTCACGGCATCTTCGTCGCAGAGGAGATCGCGGGTCTCAACCCGGTGGTCATCGAGGACGTCAACATCCCCAAGGTCACGTACAGCGACCCGGAAGTCGCCTCGGTCGGCCTGTCCGAGGTGCGCGCCGCCGAGAAGTACGGCGCGGATAAGGTCACCGTCTACGACTACAACCTGGCGGGCAATGGCAAAAGCCACATCATCGGGACCGCTGGCTCGGTCAAGATCGTCCGGGTGAACGACGGACCGATTGTCGGCATGCACATGATCGGCGCGCGCGTGGGCGAGCTCATCGGTGAAGCACAACTGGCCGTGAATTGGGAGGCGTACCCCGAAGACATCGCCCCGTTGCTGCACGCGCATCCGACCCAGGACGAGGCGCTGGGCGAAGCATTCCTCGCCCTGGCGGGAAAACCGCTGCACGCGATGTGAAGTCGCTCCGACCCCCGCCGCCGGTGCATAACTAAGCTGTCGAATAGAAGCACTACGAAGGAGCATCACCGATGAGCGAATCCGTCAGCCTCCCGGCACTCGGCGAGAGTGTCACCGAGGGAACGGTTACCCGTTGGCTCAAAAAGGTCGGGGATCGCGTCGAGGTCGACGAGCCACTGCTCGAGGTCTCCACTGACAAAGTCGACACCGAGATTCCCTCCCCCGTTGCCGGGGTGATCGAAGCGATTCTCGTCGCCGAGGATGAGACGGTCGAGGTGGGTACCGCGTTGGTCACGATCGGAGACGGCGCTAGCGCAGGCGCCCCGCCCGTCTCGGCACCGACTGTCGCGGCCGAGCCGCACATCGAGCCTCCCCTGGCCCCCCCGGCCCCCCCGGTCGGCTCATCCCCGTTCGCCAGTTACCCAGCTCCTACGACGTTGCCCGAATCGTCCCTCGCCCCGCCGCCACCCCCAAGCGCCCCCGCCCCGTCCTACATGCCGGCTGAAGCTGGTACCCCGGCGCCGCAGCCCACCGTGCAAACGGCTGCGCCGACGCCGGAAGAGGTGACAGCGCCGATTCCCGCGGAAGTACCGTCCACCGACGCTGCGGCACCCGACGAGAGTCCGACATCTCAACCCCCCGCACCGGCCAGCTTTATCGATCTCGCTCCGAACGCCGAGACGAGCCCGGTGGCAGAGGCCGCTGCGAACGATGATGCCTCCGTGTCCGCCGCGGGTCCGGCCAGCGACGTGGCCACGGCGGCACCGGACGCCGACTCGAGCAACGCTGGATACGTGACGCCGCTCGTGCGTAAGCTCGCCCACGAGCGAGGAGTGGATCTCGCCGGAGTGACGGGAACGGGCGTGGGCGGTCGGATCCGCAAACAGGACGTGCTGGCTGCAACGGATCCGTCCATTCCCAACTCATCCTCCATCTCCGCCGCTGCGTTGCTCCCGACGTCTCCGCTTCGCGGCACGACCGTCGCGATGTCACGCCTTCGTCGGGTAATCGCTGACCGAGCGGTCGCATCCCTGCAGGCATCCGCACAGCTGACTTCGGTCGTCGAAGTGGATGTGACCCGGGTGGCGGTGCTGCGCGCCCAGGTCAAGGAGCGTTTCGCTGCGCAGACCGGCGTCAAGCTCTCGTTTCTGCCCTTCTTCGCGTTGGCCGCAGCCGAGGCATTGCGGGTCTACCCGATCATCAATGCCAGCATCGACGGCGACAGCATCGTCTACCCGCCTACCGAGAATATGAGCATCGCCGTGGACACCGAACGCGGTCTGCTCACGCCCGTCATACGGGAGTGCGCGGATTTGAGCATCGCCGAATTCGCCACCCAGATCGCCGACCTCGCCGCGCGGACGCGTGCGAACAAACTGCTGCCCGACGAATTGGCGGGCGGCACCTTCACCCTCACGAACACGGGGTCGCGCGGCGCACTGTTCGACACCCCGATCGTGTTTCTCCCCCAATCCGCCATCTTGGGCACGGGCATCGTGGCTAAGCGGGCAGTTGTCGTCACCGACGTGACGGGGGATGCGATCGCCATCCGATCGATGGTGTTCCTCGCGTTGAGCTATGACCACCGCATCGTTGACGGCGCTGATGCTGCGCGCTTCCTGGTCACGGTCAAGGACAGGCTCGAAGCGGGTGAATTCGAGGGGAACCTCGGTCTCTGACCCGGCCGCGGTCGTGGTCGTCGGCAGATACCTCGGGATCATCCCGGGAGGTACGAGCGGATGCGCCACCCGGCACTCGTTCGCACGATGAGCACCGCTCCGAAGTCGGGAGCGTTAGCGGTGCGGACCAGAGCCGAGTCGCCGAGCCGCTCGGTCACAGACACATCGGCGTCCCCCACCGTGATGGGTGGCGGAAGCTCGCCACCGGATTGGATAGCCCGTACAACGCCCTGGTCGTGCCCGAGTGCGGCGGAACCCGACTGCAAAACGGCATCCAAACACAGCACCGAGTTGAGGTGGATGCAATTCTCGCGGGCGCTGAGAAGCGCGACGACGGCCGCGGCCGGATCGTCCCCGCCGATCGCCCCCGCGCCCGTGGGAACCGTCATCGAATCGTTGGATGCGGAAGGCGAGGATTCCGGAACCCCTCGGGTCTCGAACGCTGCTTCCGTGGCATGAGGCGACGCTACGATGAGCGCGATGATTAGCGCGGCGGCCACCAATCCGCTGAAGATCCACACGCGGCGTCGTACGCGGGACAACGAACCCCGTACGCGCGCGATCAGTTTGATCACGTCGGCGCTTCCCGGAGAACCTGCCCAGACCTGAGCGAATCTTTCGACTAGTACTCCTCGTGCGCCCACGAACCGTGGGACGCCGATCGGTCGTCCGATCCCGGCCGAAGGGCGTTCCGGGGGCCGAGCCTCGTCGTCCATCTCCAGCCGTATACTGCCGGTGCGCGGGAGGGTCGGCGGCGCCGTGGTGTAGTCGGGTATGCGATGGTCCACGTCGAGGTCGGCGTCGATCCCGATTGCGACGGGTTCCGCGAGAGCGAAAAGCCGCTCCTCCAGGTGGTCGAGAGTCTCCGTACGTACTGATCCGGATCTCTCCACCCACTGCCTCAGTTCCCCAGTCGCGTCATCCTGTACCTCGCGCAATACCCGGATGACCAATCGAGCCAGCGCGTCGAGATCCGACTGCACTTGCTCGACCGTCTCCAAGCGAGCGACGGGCGAATCACGTTGAAAGAGCGTGCTCGAGCCGAATTGACTGAGCACGGGAGCCCCCGAGTGCGTGAACTGAATCGCCGTGGTGCGAATGCTCCCGTGGGCGACGCCCGCCCGGTGCATGCGCGCCACTGTTGCAACGACTGGGGCCAACAGGGTCACGACTTCACCTGGGCGTAGGCTTTGCCGCCGCGTGAGCAGATCCGACGCAGTGAGCCA